>Ga0123341_1000773_pt1 | contig 21700 bp, 12 predicted proteins | sample Turbeapinknodule_FD_89959 | JGI IMG/M metagenome (GOLD analysis project Ga0123341, IMG submission 89959) | Root nodule microbial communities of legume samples collected from Mexico - Turtle bean Mexico pink nodule | ecosystem: Host-associated > Plants > Roots > Nodule | place: Mexico: Nepantla...
ATTCTTGAAAATGCATGGCTCTAGTCCCACCCACTCCAAGGAAGAGACATTGTAGCGGAGGTCAATGATGAAGATCCATAACATCATTTCATTTAATCATCATAAAAAAATTGATGAAGGAAACGTGTTTGAAAAAATGCAAAAGTGAAAGCTGGAAATAAACAGTGAGTAACAATAATAAAACAACTCAAATTGTCACACACGTGCATTTACACAGTGATCCAAATGACCACATCGCATTTCACTCCACACTTCACTGTACTTTCACTCCCTCGCCAATTTCCAACCCCAAATCTTCACATGATAAAAAATATTCAAAAAGAAAAACGTTCCCACTTTTATATACAATACAGCACCGCTTACAACAATAACAACAACAAGCTGCTAAGCTTTTTTGTGTGTTGTGCAACTGAGAGTGAAAGTGAGGAAGCAGAAGCCAAATCATGTGTTCTCTTCTTAGGAGTTCCATTGCTATGTGTGTGGCACTCCAACTCCTTCAGCTTGGCATTGTGCACCCTTCAGCCTCTCATCTTAGGATCACTCACTTGCCGGGTCAACCCCAAGTTGAGTTTCAGCAGTTTTCAGGTTATGTAACTGTGGATGACAGAAACCAGCAAGCACTCTTTTTCTACTTTGCTGAAGCTGAAAAAGATGCAGCTTCCAAGCCCCTTGTTCTGTGGCTCAATGGAGGTGCTCCTCACTCCTTGTTTCTTGTGAATAGAAGTTTTCAATCAGATAAGATTTTTTTTTTTGAAATTTGGAAACTTATGCTTTGTGTTGTTGTTGCATCATGTTGGTTTGAAGGGCCTGGTTGTTCTTCTCTTGGAGTTGGTGCATTTTCAGAGAATGGACCATTTAGGCCCAAAGGTGAAGCCTTGGTTAGGAATCAATTCAGCTGGAACAGAGGTACCTACCTATCTTCATGAACCAACTTTTTCCTACACATTTGTGTTTTTCTCTATTAATTGGGAACTTTCACTTTTAGCCTAAGTGCATAACTATGACATGTTAATTAACATTGTGCACCTGAGCAGAAGCTAATATGCTGTATTTGGAAACTCCAATTGGAGTTGGATTCTCTTACTCAACTGATACTTCTTCTTATGAGGGTGTGAATGACGAAATTACAGGCAAGTTAAATGTACACCTTTCTATTTGATGGGAGAAGATGGGAAAATAAAAAATAATTCTCTCTGTCTATTATGTATATGTAGATACAAAATGTACATTGAGAATTAAAAATTTTCGATGCCATTATTTTATTTTTTTATCTACATTAAAGACAGACATTAAAGACAGAATTAGTTCTGATTTTCCCAACACTATTTAACATCAATTTTTTTCTTGTCCCCTGCAAAATAATTTTCAATGTTATTGTTTGAATGGTAATTGGTAAAGAACCATTAGATGTAGCATTTTCACAGGCTAAAGAAAGGATTTACTCAAGGAAGAACCGAGTCAACTTTATTTGTCTTCATTTTCCCCTTCTTAGTTCTCACTATCTCCCTTTTGCTTTTCTTGTTTGTTATCTTTACCTTTCACAAAATTCTGTCTCTTTTTCCCCTAAGTTTGCTTATTAACATATTGTTATTTCACAAGCTGCTATTTTACTTTACAGTTATGCCTTGTCCACTGACTAGATATAGTGTTGTTTTTCTTTTCAAAATTGACAGATATGCTCCTTTAAGGATTGCCTTGATTTTCTGACACTGGTTGCCTTTCTCTTTATTATAGCCAGGGATAACTTGGTGTTCTTGAAAAACTGGTTTATAAAGTTCCCAGAATACAGAAACAGAAGTTTATTCATAGTAGGAGAAAGCTATGCTGGTAACCCTTCTATCTGTTATGTCTTTCGTGTATTCTGAAGCAAGCATTAGCTAAACTATGCATGTATTTATACATTTTTCAATTTATCATTAGGCCATTATGTTCCTCAACTGGCTGAGCTTATGCTCCAATTCAACAAAAAGGAGAAGTTGTTCAATCTAAAAGGCATTGCTGTGAGTTATGGCACAAACTTCCAATTATTCTTCTTTTCTTATGCCTGCCACTTGTCAGCTTTATTTTATTCTTCTGGTATCTGTAAATATTTTGTGAAAACTAGAAAACAATAAAGTTCAGCTAAAGATTTATCAGTTTTTCATTTTGACTAAGCTGTTTAGGCATCTGAAGCTTGTTTCTTTTACTGCAGCTTGGTAATCCAGTTCTAGAATTTGCAACAGATTTCAATTCCAGAGCTGAGTTCTTCTGGTCACATGGGTTAATTTCAGATACAACTTACAAAGTGTTCACTTCTGTTTGTAACTATTCAAGATATGTGAGGGAATACTACAATGGTGCTGTTTCTCCTGTCTGTTCAAGTGTGATGAGCCAAGTTAGTACAGAAACAAGTAGATTTGTGGACAAGTATGATGTGACCCTTGATGTTTGTTTATCTTCAGTGTTTTCACAAACCAAAGTCCTCAATCCCCAGGTGATTTTATCTCATAATCTTTAGTTCCATTTGTCACCAACAAACCTGACTTGATTTTCTATCCAACTTGAATCAAAGTACTGAGGACATGAAAATATGGTCTTGTTTTTGTTGTCGAACAGCAAGTCACTGAAACTATAGATGTATGTGTGGAAGATGAAACAGTCAATTATCTGAACAGGAAAGATGTGCAATCAGCTTTGCATGCACGTCTTGTTGGAGTTCAACGATGGTCTGCTTGCAGCAAGTAATCTCTCTCTTGCCTTCATTATTTATAGTGTTTTTTTTAGAACCCTGGATAGGATAACATGTTCACAAACCAATCTAGTTAAACATTAGTGTTCTGCCTTGCCTCTCTTCATGAACATGTTTTCGAGTGTTACTTTCTAGAGTATTGGACAGAAATTTTCCTTTATATTTTGTCTTCAAAAATTCATCTCTACCTTTCTTTCCCAGCAGCTTTGTCTCTTGTTGGTGTAATATGAATCTTATGTTATATGCTTATCAGTGTCCTGGATTATGAGCTGCGTGATTTGGAGATACCAACAATCACTGTTGTGGGGAAGCTAGTACAGGAGGGAATACCAGTACTGGTTTACAGGTACATGTTTGTGTGCTTGCTTATGAAGTGAATTCTGTTCTAGATCAAATTGGAATTTAGCATGACCTTAATCATTAATTAGAGTGTGTATGATTGGCTTTGAGAGTGAATTGATAACTCTTGTTATGCAGTGGTGATCAAGATTCAGTAATCCCTCTAACTGGAAGTAGAACATTAGTACATAAATTGGCCAAAAAACTAGGATTGAAGACCACTGTGCCATACAGGGTGTGGTTTGAGAAGCAGCAGGTGAACCTTATTCCACTGAGTTTTGCTGGGATTTCAATTCAATCCATCATTAATTATAGTAATTAACTAAAGTTAAGCACATCATAACTTCTAATTGATGGACATGCAATCTTTTCACAAACTATATATAGAAATTAAATTCAACTTGCTTGTTCATACAATTTGTAGTTGAATTTTTGTTGTGCCTATGAAATATTTTCAGGTGGGTGGGTGGACTCAAGTTTATGGTGACATCCTTTCATTTGCCACCATCAGGGGAGCATCTCATGAGGCTCCATTTTCACAGCCTGAGAGGGCACTTGTTCTCTTCAAGTCCTTCTTAGAAGGAAGACCAATGCCACAAGAGTTTTGATAAAATGTGTTGGGGTTTTTGTAAAATGAGATTGTTGTATTGTAGTTTGTTTGGTTTCACTGTTGATCAAGGGTGTCAATTTGGAGTGTAGAAAATTTTGTAAAGTGTTCAAGTAAGAAGGGAATTTGTTTTTGTTTTCTGCATCACTGTGTCTTGTTTATAAGCTGCATTATGTAAACTGAAGATTATGTTTACTTTATATTCCTTAAAAACAAATATTCACTTGCAACTGAAGATTAATTGACCTATGAATGATGAAAAAGACAATGAATTGACCTATAATACCTAACTTTGAGTGCACCACTTTAGAAGGGCATTTGGTGATTTGTTTCAACTTGTGTTATTTTTGGAGATTCATTTTGAAACATGGTTTGACATTACTCATTAGTTTCCATAAGAAAATAACATGTTATCTCTATCTCATTGGCCTAGCTCCTACTACACATTTATACACAAAGCATTCCTTATATTTCCTTCCAAGAAAAATAATTCAAATTTCTTACACCCACTTTTTTTTATAAATTTATCCTTTAGATGTAAAGAATAGTTAGTGATAAAATATATTAATATATTATGAATAAAACTATTTTGAGTTTTAAATTGTGTACAAAAAAGAAGAGAAATGTTTTATTACTTTTGTGTTTATAGATAAAATATATATTACAAAAGTACATGATTTTACAATCATTCAATCTAATAGTATCAAAAATTAATATATAGAAAAAAGTTATAAGCCTCTATGTAAATTATAATCATTTTTAATAAAAATACAATGTTAAAATTAAATTATTGCTTAAAAATAATCTTAATATATATAATTATTTTATTTATATTAAATAAAAAATATATTGATTAATTAAATAATGTACTTAAAAATTTAATTATGTTAATTTAAATATTTTCTTTACCTAATTATATTAATTACTAACTTCTCTTTTTAATGTTAAACTCACCTTAAATAAGATATGAACTAAAAAAATATTAAAAAAAAATGTTACGAAATTTAATAGTTAAATATATATATATATATATAAAAGATTTAGGAATGTTAAAACATTTGACATAAATTTTCACACATATTTTAGTTTTCTATTTTAATATTTCCCCTTTGGTGCCAGCTTTTGTTTGAATTCATGTTAGATCTAAGTTTCTAACAGCTTTTAAAAAAAGTATGAAAATTCATTCTACCTATTCAATTGTTGTACTGTTAATACACACTCCTGGAGTATCTATTTGGAATTTAGGTTAGGGAGCAAATTTGTGTGACACATCATTCACCACCAAAATTTCATACAAATAACTTCTAAAGGACATTTTTTTTTAAAACTAAATTTAACTTGAGTGTAAGTTAAAAAATAAATTTTAAAAAAGTAATACAAAATTATTTGCACAAAATTAGCCCATATGTAAATAAATTTTAATAGTTTTTTTCTCAGATTGTCATTTGAAACTCTTTCCTTTTTACTTTCCATTAATTTGCTAATGAATCTTCTTCCTTCCATTAACTTCACTAATACAATTTCATAATTACTCCATCTCAACTCGAGTTATAATCTATCTCAAGCAAAAAATAATTTCTTTTTGCAGTTATAATCAATCTCACAGCAAAAAATTATTTCTTTCTCCAGTTATAATCTATCTCAGCAAAACTTATTTCTTTCTCCAGTTGTAATCTAATACAAGATTATTATTAACATATTAGCAATCAATTTGAAACATCTGTTCTGCATTTTGCATCAAAAGCTTTAATTTTTATATATGCAAACCAGGAAAAGAAACTAGATATTTTGAATGTTGATGGCATGTTGGTCTAGGATACTAGAGTAGCAGTGGAGATGAAAAGAAAATTGTTTTTAACATGACTAGTCATTTACAAACATAATAATATACTATTGTGGCCTAAACCAGCTACAACCTGCAAAATCAGCCAAAAGAATATAGAAAGAGAAAGTAGATGATTAGAAAACCACACCATGAAAACCAAGATCAAGCAAAACAATCAATTACACCAGAATGATGGCCAGCCACATACCCCTATCATCTTATTACAGAAATGGGGATAAGAGAACAAGAAAAAAATCTGTAGAAACCCAAGAATGAAGGTTTGGTTCAAAAACTGTGCAGTTGAGTTAGCATGTGAACAAGCTCATCACTAGAAGGCCTATCTGCAGGCATATCAGAGAGGCATGCAGCAGCAATCCTAACAGCCATTAGCATCTCATCTTCCTCTCCTTCTTCCCCTAACATGCTCTTATCTAGGGCATCCCTTGCCTCACCTGCTTGCTGCAAGTGTCTCAGCCAACATCCCAAACTTCCCCCACTGGCTGCTTCTCCAAAGAATGGATCTGTAGGGTCCTTACCCGTTAACAAAACACCTAGTATCATGCCAAAACTGAAGATGTCACTTTTGTCTGTGTACCTGCTGAAATTGCAAAAAGAACATCATTCGATCTGAATACCATGAAGTTTAACAAGCAGGAATGGAATGAAGTTCATACACTCTTAATGGGAAATTTCATGCCCATAGAAGCAATGCATCAAGCAAGTAACTTCTGTTAGTGTTATTACTTATTATTATTGATGTTGATGCATTCAGGGGCATATTTACCAATGAAAAAAACTACAAGTTAAAAGTGGCACAAAACCTCTTCAAGTGATATTATAATAGTTATAATTTTTAGTTGGGTTCCTACTCTCACCAATCTATGTTTCAGTAGTTTGCAGTATGTGAACTATATGTTTGTTTGGACCAGGCATAGTGCCTGAGGTCTAAAACTTCATATTAGGAAGTAACAGGTAGCTGCAAAAACAATAGTTTTACATAGTTTTTATTAAATAATACCATTTTCAATCCGTAAATGACACCATGAAAATAAATTAGAGAAGAATGACTGAGTTTCAGAACAATAGTCTTTGATTCTCCAAAGGGAAAAACTGCAAGGAGGCATGGAGTCAAACAAAACAAACAAAATGGCAAATATCAACCACCTAGTTACCTTTTTGACGTAAGAAAAGAAGAAAAGAAACAGACTAAGTTCAAAACAGCAGTGAGTGAGCATGATTCAAACCGATTGATTTGTCTTACCTGCAATTGTGGAAACATTCAGGAGGTGTGTAGAGAGAGGTTCCTCTATCCAAGTTGGGTAGAAGTTTGGCCAAGCCATAGTCTGCTAATCTGGGTTCAAAATCAGCATCCAACATCACATTTGTTGGCTTCAAGCTGTAGTGCAGAATCTGAGGCGCACAAGTGAAGTGAAGATACTGAAGACCCTTCACCACACCAACAGCAATCCTGAGCCTAACTTCCCAACCAAAGGGCAACTCATTCTCCCACACTCTATTCATCACATCAGCAAGACTCCCAGTGGACACATAATCATAAACCAATGAGAAACCATCAGGCTCACGGACATAGGCCCTCAAACTCATCAAGTTCCTGTGTCTTAAGCTTGCAAGAAGCTCTAGCTCAGTTTGTATCTGCCTCTTCACTGAATTTTTCTTAGCCTCTGGAGAGTTGCTCTCAAAGGGTGTTAGCCTTTTCACTGCAATAGTGAGTCCATTGTCAAGCACAGTTTTGTAGTATTTCCCATTAGGACTCGAACCAAGCAAGTGGTTTTCCTTCGCCAAAGCTAATTGGAGTGTCTTGGGGGCAATTTTGGGGGAGAATATAACAGGCCCCTTGAGGATTGGTGTGCGGTTCAGGTACTGCACCACACATCGTACCACAAGTGCAAAGAGAACAGAACAAACTAGACCAGTTACTGCTCCTAACACCATGCTCAAAATTATCTTCTTGGGGTCATCCCTGTATCCTGATGATGACGGTGGTGATGTCCTAGAAGGTGAGGGAGGCTCTGAAGAAACATGTTTACTCAACCTTCCTTGACATTGCACAGTGTGGTGGTGCAAGCTGAACAGGAAGAGAATAAGAAGTGGCTGGAGTGCCAACAATTCCCTAGCAAGAGAAGAAGCGATGTGCCTTTTCCTAAACATCAAAGCACAACAAACAAACAAAGCCACAACCAGAAACCAATCTCGGAAGCTCCAAAATGAGGCATGAATCACTCACATGCCCAAACCCCCCATCTCCTCAACACTTGGAAACAAAACCAAGAACAACTTTTTATACTTGATGCTAAAATGGGTTAAATAAAGTTCAAGCACGCGCACAAGAATAAGCATAAGCATAAGCATCTTCCTCAACCTTTTCAACCCAAAATCTTCACAAGAAAGCCATCACAGAAAAGCAAGCAGACATGCTGTCACCGAATAGTTTACATTTTACCACCGAATCCCATCCTTTTCCTACTCATAAATTTTCTACCTTCACGAGAATCAGAACAAGAATTTGAACCTCCAAAAGAAAAATCAAAAAATAAGCCAAAACCTCACTATTCCTAGCTGCCAGCAGGGACTAACAAACCCAACCAAAAGCAAACTAGCCCCAGAAACAAGTTGCTATCTTTTTCCTTGGAAACCAAACAGAAAGTCAAAAAGTTGAACAGAAATTGAAGGGGCATGAACATGTGATAGTAACCAAACTTGAACCACAACAACAACAATAACCGCAACTAGAACAGACACAACCAAATGCTCCTCAGAAACAGCAATGTCATTGTATTTAGGTGTTTAAACACACAAATACACACTGTGACACAGTCACGCACACAGCATGTAGAGTGCTTCAGTGATTGTCTCTTGTTTCTCTCTCTACTCTCTCTCTCTCTCTCTTTCTGAAGACAACAAAGAGCCATACCTCTGCGACAAAAAAACTGGTTCCCGCCTTTGTGAGGAGCCAGCACTGAGGACACAGTACCATGTGGGCCCCAGTTTGGTCCGAAAGCGAAACATTGAAATCCGTGAGAGGGGCAATGTACAGTTCTCCTGCACCGTCCGATCTCATCAGAATGAATATGGGCCGTTGAAGTAAGGTGCATGGGAATTTGTGATATGCTATGAGTAAGTGGTTAACAACTCTAGCTATGTGTTATGTTTGGTGTGTCATTAGTAAAGTTATCTCTTTTTTCGATCAAATAATTGCCTTTAATTACTTAGTTTCAATTACTATATATATATTATATACACTTTTGCTTTTCCTTCTTTATATCTTATCTTTTCTTTCTTTTCTCTGTTATTGATTATGAATTACTTTAACCTCATTTTTACTTCAAAGTCTTCTTCTGGAACAGGAATTAAAGTTAAGAAAATACTCTTGGATTAAAATATATAACTGAGATAATAATATAAATATTTCACATTGAAAAATTAGGTTTTATAAACAGTTTAGACTGCAAAATTCAGAAATTAGATGAAACTATCATTTTCATAAAAATATTAGAGTGACTCATTGAATGTGAAAATTTTGGCTGTTAATAAACTATTTATACAAGACATTGTTGCTTTGAAACATTATTCATACATATATATAAAAAAGGTGGTGCTAGGGAATAGAATTATTTGAAGATGACCTTCAGCTTTTTAAATTAATTTAATTAATAGTTAATGAAACTTGCGTACCAAAATGTGCAGCTTAAAACACAAGCTAAACAAATAGTCATTGTCCCTTTCAAAGTATTCTCCACAATGTTTGATTTTTCAGTTCAGACAAAATAAATAAAAAGTACTTGTAGAAAAAAAATGGAGGTAAAATGAATCAAACTTTTTCCTCCAGTTAAAACCAAATTAAAAGAAATTTCTTATTTTAATTTAAGAAAAAATAATTTATTTATCCCTTTATTTTTTTTTCTATAAACAATTCTTAATATTTTAAAAAATGACGTCAAAATCATCTTTTGTCCATGCTGCAATATTAATATATTATATTGTATGACTTCTTTTAATATGAAATGTGATGTGAAAATTTCAGTGAATCAAATTAGTTATATAACTAAAAAAACAAAATCGGTGGTGATAATTTTCAAAGACAATTTGTTTAACAATAAAGACCAAGTTAACATCACTTTTGTATATTTGAGAGATTACAACTTAGTTTTCCTCTAAAATGTGGTCTGGTCATAAGTCATAACCCAGTTGAGGAGGGTCCACTTCAGGTGTTTGTTAGACTGTCACTAATATCAATAATTATGTTAAGGTCACCCGTGACAAAAGTCTGAGACTTTAGCTCAGAGATGTATTAAAACACAACATGAGGGTTGCCCTAACCTACTAGATTCAGGGTTGTTTTGTCCAAAAAAAAATATCCAACTTCTTTCAAATGATGTATTTGTTCAAGAACGGTAATTCTTCACTGTTAAGTACAGAAAACACAGTGTATACAAAATTCTCCAATATTGAAAACAGGGTGAAATGGACCACTTCACCTTTTGATTCAATTGACCAAAAACTTCCCATGCATTCAAACATGGTGCCCCACTCTGTCTTTTCAAGACTGAAACTTTATTAAATTACAATGATTTTAGTTTTTTTTTAGAGTAGGGTGGTCACCCTAAAATCAGGTGATTGATAGTTTTCTTTATCTTTTTGCTATATATATAAACTAAATAAATACATCCCAATATTAGAGAACAAGGGACATGATCATGGGTGCATGTTCCACCAAGTAATCCCAAAAATACAAAAATGTGAATTACAGCCACAACACCTTCACAAAAACCAATGTACACAACATACACAAATCCCTAGCCTAGTGTGCATAGCAGCTTCACCTCAAAAGTAAACAAAATTACACAAACATCATATTACAAAGTGATGGCTGAGCACTACAAGTGCAGCATAACTCTTCAACTTAGACCAATGTGGCCATTTTACATTACAGATCTTAGCACTATTTTTGCACAAGATGACTAAGGGGCAGGCATTTCAACCTACCTCTCTCCCTTAATCTTTCACACTAGGGACTTTTTACTTTAAAAAACCCAGCTTTTCAATTTATGAAATACAAATTTACATAATCCAATCTTCCATATTTTATATATGTAATAAACTCCGAGATATTTGCCTATCACTCTCATCCATTAGAGTCATTTGATGGAGCATGGACTTCTCTTTCACCAGCATTTGACTCTGCAGCAAGTTCAATTGGGGTTCTTCCCTGCTCATCCACAGCTCGAGGATCTGCTCCTCTGCATTTTTTAAAGATTTCAATATCATCCAATCAGCCAAAACTATAATGAAAATAAGTATGAAATGAAACTCTAAGTGAATTAGCAAATAGCTTACTATTAACTGGACTGCTTGATTAAAAGCATTAAATCTCACTAGATAAATTATTGAAAGAACCAGATAAATAATCATATATGTTGTCGCATCAGACTCACCTAGAAAGCATTAATCTTGCAAATGCAGATCTGCCTTTGAGAATACAGCGATGTAGTGGCGTTTGACCTCTTGAATCAGAGGCATTAACATTTGCACCATACTGTAGGAGGAGCTCCACCATGCCAATATCCGCAGTTTCACATGCAAGGTGAAGTAGGGTGCACCCATCTAGATTGTCCATGACCTGGCCTTCTTTACTAGAGGACCAGTCCAATGTGTTCCCTGCCAAAGTAGAGCTGTGATCATGGCTAGGCTGCTCTTGTAATAGCATTACTTTGGCAAGGGTTAGGGAGCTGTTGCACATTTGCTCATAAGCAACATTAACATCAACGTCAGAATTAACAATGTATCGATATACAGCTTTTTTGTCATTAGCATGAACAGCCTCCCAGATTTGTTGTGCCACCGAGAGACGGTTGTCCTTGGGCTTGCGAACGAAAAGCTTCTCTGCATACTGCCATGAAAACAGAAATGGTTCAGGGAGTCAGAAATACCACAATCAGAAAGTAAGCATAAAAGGAAAAATATTATAAAAATAAATACATAAACGGTTTGGCTTACAGTCCAAAATGCAAACAAGTATTCAGCAAATCCCATATCAACATCAGGGCACCACCCCCTTGCCCTTTCCAATCATTTTAAAAGCTAATTAATTTTTTTTTAAAAACTACTATCAATTAACAAATTATTAATAAAAAATGAAAGTACTCATGCGAGTCCTCTGACAAGAAACATCGATATTCAGTTACATCATTTTGTTAAATCCACAAGAAATGGTATGAACACCAGAACAAACTCATGTTTAATGGGAACATCTATTTTTAATAACATTTGTTTTCTATAGACTCCCATGCATAACATCACTGGCAATGAGGGAACAACATCACATGATACATTGAGATTATTATCACAAATATTGACCTTACTCCTCTTTTTTTCAAGTCATACCTTTGCATGGATGAACTTTTCCTTCACTGATAGAGAATCAGATTGACAAGGTTTGGGGAAGAAGAACATCAGCGGTTTATCAGACTTGCTTAAGCTTCACAATAATAGAAGAGAATATCAGCAATACTTGATCAAACAATAATAGTAGTAATAATAATGGTTTTAATGCAAGGATATAATAATGGGGATTATTTACCCTGTAGGGACAAGATCAACCTGAATGGCACTTCTTGATTGTAATAATTCCTCCCAGACTGAGTTGGCAAAAGTATTCCCAAGAGACTGAAATAAACTTATGACAGAAGGTTCCCACACTTTAACATCCAAAGTAAGAGATCTGACCTGTAACAAGATAAAATGGAGCTCGATGATCAATCTAAAGCCTCATCACAAAGAGAAAATACCAGCTAAAACCTAAATATCTAAACCATAGTAGATTTTTGTCCTAAAATTACAAGTATACAAGAATATTTACCAGTCCAGGAAAGCCAATATTCCTACATATGCAATAAAGAGTTCCCCACATTTATTAAGTTCAAATGTTCATAGTTTTTCCGAGAGATGCTTATCTTCTCCAATGTATATAAAGTTAATGCAATAAAAAAATTATCTGTTATTATAAGGAGCACCCAAACTTCTAGAAATTGGTCTCAATAGCAATCCTCATTATAATATTAACCTCTAACCAACTATAAGAAAAAAGCACTCACAAGGTGGGTTGTCTTTTATCATGTGTATCATGTGCAGTATATTTTAAAAGTTAAATTTCAAAGACTTTTCTTTTATGAAAGAATTTATCAGAAGAGAAGACACATAAAGAACAGGAGAGTAAAAAAAGAACAAGATACAAGTAAAATATATTGTTTTACTGAGAAAAAATACTGAAACTCTCCCTTCCTCTGTATATCCAACAACGAGTTCTGTTTGCTGATATTGGATTGCTGGGAATTATCAACTGGCCAACAAAGGCTCTTCAACAATAGTTATTTCATAGAGACAACCAACTGTTCTAAATTACACAATTTATATCACTTCCTTTTTCTTTAGTTACACCATGCTCATTGTCAAGCATCCTTACAAATTATATTGGAAAGTAAAATAATGGTTTGCAGAAAAAACCTAAACAAGGACCAAAAGGGTGAACTTGTACGGTCTACCTTTGATATGTGCACGCCGAGGTTACGGTGCACACCAGAACACTCAATGCAAACAAGAACACCAAGATTTAGTGATGCCCAATCAGGTTCAGGAGCACCACAATCAGCACATTTATCATTCCCGCAAACTCTTCGTAGCACATCAATTGGCTTCTCACTTTTAGTGCAGGATCGCTGCTGTTGCAAACTTCTTGAGGGGCGCTCCAGATGTGCAGAAGCAAGACTTCTGTCTGCTGCACATTCTTCAATAGCAGAGTGATCAAAATCTGAACTTTCAAAAGAACTACTCTCACTGGTAGACCTATGATGACCACTTCCCATTGGGCTTGCAGGCAACATCTGATAACAATTTTAAACATGAATCAAATTGACTTATATTTTATCTGTACATGATCACCAAAAGTTCTTAGAGGTTACCCTTTCAGGAATCTGAGAACTCAGTAATGAGGCAATAACACCAGTGATTTTTTCAATCCAATCCATTTGGTCCAGTGCACTCTCTGCCTGCACTGACAAGCATAATTAAGGAATGAAACTATAAAGCCTTAATCACCATCCTTGTATGAATTAAAAAAAATGTAAATCACATCAAATAACCTGCAAAGTGTAGTTCTTTGTGGGTGAAATGATCCGGAAGCAAAACCTCAAATCTGATTGGTCAGCATCTACTTTGATTGTTGATGTAAGCAGGTTCACAGTGTGATGAGCAACAGATTTTTCATCATGTACTCCACCATGGTGATGAGAAGACAGCCATCGACTTAAAAGTCCAGAACCAAGCTCAGAACTATTCCTCTGGCCAGAATGTTGACTACTTGACCCCTATACATAAAAAATAACCACAAAAATGAGGTGAAATTTGTTATACAGAAGAAATTTTGACTTTGATTAAATCCTTCAGAAGCAAACTTATTTTTTGCATTACACTTCTTACAGATGATTTGCTGCACTGCTTACGGTAGTAATACAGCATTCCTCGACTATCAAGAACAAAAAATCTCCTTTTCCAGTCACCCCTTAAGTTTGAGGAACGCTTAGAGAGATAACCTTGTCGAATTGTTTGAACCTAAAATGATGAAAAGACAAGAATAAAAGTAAATCACTGGGAGAAAGTAATTGTTAACTTCAATCAACAATTTCCAAGCTTAGATTCAACCTTTCCCTTTGCAGCAGATTGCATAACAGCCTCTATCATCTTATGTGAACTTCTACCAATGGCTTGTATACCATCTCCATTAGGAGACCCATTAGAACCATTTGATGCCCACCTACTCTCCCGATCAATCTGTCGTTTGTACTCTTGCATTCTTTCATTCAGGGCTGCCTGCTCATAATTGGACCTTTCTCTTGATTGCTGAGCATAAGTCAAGACCTACAATGTATCACTCAATAAATGTTTTTACAATGACATGTACTCCCTGAGACCAAAAAGCAAGAGTATAAAGACAACTGATTCTAAACCTGGTTAATATATGGCTCCATTTGGTGCAACAACTCGTACCCCTACAAGTGAAAAATTGAAGTTGAGCATGCTGAAACATAATGTAGAAAAAGAATTATTTAACCAATATGTCTACCTGTTTGAAGTAACGAAGATGAGCATCCATGGTCCCACTGACTGCTTCCAAAAATTCAAATCTCTTCTTTGCTTCAACAGTTGACAAGGCAGTAACCTGGACAAAAGACTCTTACAATTTATTTGTGAAAACATGTCATGGCATGGCAACAGTAATCACTTAAGTACTTCTGATCAAATAAATTTACTAACCAGATTAAACCGAGCTTGCTCAAATGTAGATCTTGCACTATGAAGCTCCTGAAACATCTCCAAACGTTTAAAGGTTAAAAGAATCACATATATCAGAATGAATCTAAGCTGAACCTACATGTAAGACGCACAAAGGCCTACCTCTTCTAGTGCAGTAGCTACATCAGTTTTTGTGCCTTTTCTTAGTGACAGAAACCTCTCCCGAGTCTGCAAGAACAGAGAATTTGGCAATCGTTAAACAGAACCTTGAGTTTGCAGCTTCTAATGCTGCTTGCTCGATACATGTTGCCAGGAAGTTTTTTCACTTCTGCTTTTTAAGAACAGATCTGAGCTTTTGGTTCATCTTAATAGTCTATTCAATTTGTTAAATTCATTACATCTCCACTGATTTCTTTCTACTTGAATGAATAATTATCATAGGCCACTTAGCATCCATGTTTTTCAACTCAGGAGAAATATACCAAATGGGAAAAATAAGAAAAAACTTGTGATTGAGAATGCACCTGGTCATAGATAAGGCTAGCCTTGTCAAAGCGTTTCCGTGCTTCCTGCATTAAGAGAGGATCCCTTAGTGCAGAATCTAAGTGCATTAATTGCTCATAGAAAGTAATCATCAACTATCCTCACTATTAGGTGATATTTAGAATCAATATTAACAAAACAAAAACCACATATAAGTTGTAAAGTTTAAAATACTTCCCATACTCACAATAACAAAATCTTAACATGGAAAATGAAACCTAAATATTTAGCTCATTTAAAATGGAAATATTAAAAACTGAGTAGGAAAATAAGTTTAGCTCCTATATAGGATCCTGCAGTTTGGTTGAAAGAACCAAATATTTGACAAACTACTCTTTTCACAAGGGCATCGAAAGAATTCCTTCTCAAACCATCAATCCATGCATGTATGGATCAGCTCATTTTGAGAAATAATTTTTTTCTTTTGGCAGCTCCCTGGTATGGCTTTAGGGGAAATAAGACAATTAATTCTTGCAATTTGGCGTTCCTAAGCATCCAAGTAACTAACCAAAGAAATGAAAACCAATTACGTGCCAATTACTTCACAGGTCTACACACTCTTACTAGAAAAGTCTATCAGTCCTCACATCTGTTTCGTACATATCTAACTTACAAGCTAAACAGAAATTTTTACAATATTTGTTCTTTATAAAAAATAGTACCTTGACCTCTTGCAAATCAATATTGACAAACTGAAGCAACCTGTCATTTAGCATATGCTCAACCTGACAGGAAGATAGCAATCTATGTTAGCAGCATAGCAGATACTGTGTCACCAAGAATTGATAAGGACAAATATCCAGGATGAAACTCCCAAATAGCTGACTGTTAAAGGTCATAATGGGAATCGACTTCCAAGTTGTATGCATTATTGATAAGTTTTTTTCCTTTTTCTTTCTCTTTGGAAAGGAATGGATTCATTAAGATAAAAAAATGTAACACAATCATTGAAGTAAAAGATCCTCCTTTTTACATTTTCTCTCTTTTAAAATGCATCATTAGGATCTGTAACAAGTAGGGAAGTATTAAAAAGCACTTGCAAGTTACAACACAAAATATTACCTGTGATCGAAGAACTTCCTTGTATGTCCCAATTTCCCTTAGGGCTATGGTGAATTTGGTCATAACAGGGCCTGGAATGAAGGTAGAAACTCAATCAGAAAGTCTTTCATCGGCAATAGACTTTTAGAGTTGAAGATAAAATACAGACTTAAAAATCAAATTATGAAGTCAGCTAATCCCCAGCAGTCAGTAGCCACTAAACTAAAGAGAAAAACTGAAAACAAATTATTTCACTAAGAACTGAAATTATGAAATGTTTACATAATCAAGCATTAAAAGTCATCCATTTTAAAGATTGACAGCTCATCTGGGGTGCAAAAAATGGAAACAAATTCAGCCAGGAGGAACAGAGAACCTTTCATCAACCATCATAAGATTGATGTAAACCGGGGCATACCTCCAAAAGCCACACTGATTGGGTCATTATGTCCACCACCAAAAGTTTCTAGGGCACTGGCAAATGCAATGTCTCCATCATAGGCCTCCCCGAGTCCTTCACTGGAAAGTACAAAAGTAAAAGCAATCGAAGTCTATAAAGAAAAGACATACCTAACAACTTCAAAATCAATATTGAATATGCAATGATAAGCTATGAGATACTCCTAACAACTTAAAAGGAAAAAAAAACACTAAATTTTTCCTTTGGATGAATTGACAGATATTGTAGGACAATTACTGTGAGGAACAACCTCCATAGAGGATATACTAGTGTAACACAAACTATTAACAGTTTCTTCTTTTTACCTAATGAAAAAAATATATAATATTTTTTTATTAAAAGATTTTATCATATTTACTCCATCATAATGAAAATAAATGTTCTTGAAGATAAAAAATACAGGATGTTGTTGGAAGGATAGGTTGAATGTCAATAGGCTCTAGCTTGGAAATAAAAACGCCGCTTACTTTTACACTGCCCAATAGCCACTTTCATATAGAAGTTCCTGTATTTGATATTAAAGGTTTACCACAAATAAGACAGCTAAAATATTATGGTACCATGCAGCTTATGCTGCTGTTTGATTGAAAGGGAAGGGAACTCTCCTACAAACAAAAATACTTCTGTCCTTAAACATGCTGTCACATATAATTGTTTTCATGCTACTGTGGTATTCGGAGCCTTTGTTTAGGCCATCCCACCCTCTTCTTTTATCCCCTCTGCATTCTCGTTATCAAATCTAAAATTTCTATCCAAAAGAAAATATTTGATGCTAATTTCATCTAGTCATGAAGAAACCATAAAAACTGACCAAGAAACTAATACACGAGAGGCTAAACTAAAAGAAATTAAAAGAAAAAGACATTAAGCTAAAAATATAAAGGCATAAACAAAACATAAATAAACTGTAATTTGTACGGCATAGATGCTTCAACAAACATAAGAGATATTAAGTGAGCAATTGAGTATGTTCTAAGGTTCACGGTTATTTATCAATACAGAGAAATACATACGTGTATTTTCTACATCCTTTGTAAAATTTTAAACTTCTCTCTCTTAAAGATTCAGCACTTTCCTCCATGCATTGTATCTGTTCATCAAAGAATTCAAGGAGAAGCAATCTTAGGAACATCAAGTCAGTTAAGAGAGAACCTATTAATCTGTACTACATGAAACTTATGAAACAAAGGGAAATAAATGACAACACCAGCATATTTGTCGGATGTGATACAGCACAACAACAAATTATCACACATACTATGCCAAAATAGTGGACAATAGCTCCAACCCCCATTTAACAATAACCACTAAATTTCAAATTTTACAAATCTTTCCAATTATTATCATATCATTCAACCAACAAGAAACACACTGTATTTCAGAATATTCAGAAGATGCTCTCGAATGGTTTATTAGAGCAGAAAATATTATTACAAGATTTACAACCAATAAAGAGAAGAACAGATTGCTTATTAAAAGAATATTACTATGATTTAACATATAACAAGAATTTAATGGTTAAGTTGGTGAAGTAGCCAAAAAGAGTAATGCCTAAACACTCTATAAAAGTATTAACATAAGGATCAGTTTGGTTTGCAGGTAGCAAGGGAGTGATTTTTTTCACTGAGTAAAATCATATGAATTTGCATGTGCCTGCCATACCAGTAGAAGATGGGGAAGCTATCTTGGAAGAACATTTTCCCCCTTTAGGGACCAACTCTTCTTACACCAATTACTGATGGAGCAACAAAGGGGGAAAAGCAGGAGGACTCTCTTGATACAGCTGTTGCTTGACACTGATGCCTCTCTCACTCTCACAGCTCACCTAAACTCTACCAAATCCCACCCTTGAAGCCTGATCAAGTGTGCCAAGTGAAAAATATCCTTCCATCTTTGACTAACCTCAGAGGGCAACGAACCATAAATTAAAGATTCACTTCCAGATTGTGGAACTTCCCTCAATACGCGTGGCAGTAGTACATACCGTAAATCCACAAACGCAAACAGCAGGCCCAAAACCATCACTAAAAAACAGAGAATCCCACTAAGGGAACAAAACCACTTCGTTCTCTTTTGAGGGATTTTTTCCAAGAATCGAAAAGGAACCCCAGGGATTCCAAGCACAGACAAAGCTCCACACGACCATTTATACTTCAGAATATTCACATTCCATTTGACAAGACCAAAACATGCACAAAATCAGCTGAACACTTACTTCATAAACCCTTAAAACCACCCGATCAAGCTCAAGCTCAAACAAAACCCACTATACATTACACCCTAACTGGTAACAAATCAAAGGAAAAACAAAAAACAAAAAAGGTTCTAGAAAATGACCTGCTTGCGGAACATAGGAGAGTCGTCGAGCTTGGCAAATTGCATTTTGATTGGAGCAAAGGATTCGCACTTGTTGGTGGTTGAACAGGCCTAAGAGTAAGTATGGTTTAGCATTATGACGGCGGCATGAATGGTCGATCTCGGAATGGAAGAGTGGAGGAAGAAGACGACCATTGGTGGTTTTGTGAAAACCCTAGCTGAGAGACAACCTTGGAGTTGGAGGTAACATATGATTTGATTTTGATGTGTGTTGGGTGTTATGAGTTGTTGAGTGTTGTGTTGTGTGTTGGTGGCATCTTGTTTCTGTTCTGAGCAAACAAGGGAAATGAAATGAAAGGAAGAGAAAGTAAAAGGTATATTGGGAATTGTTTAACAAATATTTCACTAAGCCAACAAAAATTCTGGAATCCCATATGTGTAACAGACACTCACTTCTCCTAAAGTCACACCCTTTGAGTTCCTTTTCATGCACCTTTCCCTTTCTTGCCCCCTTCTTTTTCTTTTTTATCTTTCCCTTTTCATTTTCTCTTTTTTTAATCATATTATTATAATACCCTCCTCATAATTACCATCACCTTCTTCCTCTCACACACCCTTTTCAAATTTTAGTTTTCTTCTTCAATTATCTAATAAAATCATTATGATACACCTCTAATATTTCCATATCCCTTAAAAGTTGAAGTCAAAAGAGAAATTACACAGAGTTTCATTTTTTAATTTTCTTTTTGAAATGTTCTTAAAAAAATATGACAAAATTTTAAATTTTAAAACAAAAAATACTTTCAGGATAATACTTCAAAAGAGAAAGCTATGTACTTAAAACCATCTAATAAAATCATTCTGACACTTATGAGTTGAAGTCAAGACAATTTACATATAATTTCATTTTTTGACTTTTGAAATATCCGATGGAAACAAAATTATCAGTAGGATTTGAATATAAATGAAATTTTGACCATCTATCAGAGAATATCAGAAAATCCATTTTTATTACATAAACAGACAAATTCATGACTTCTTTATTTATCATGAGACAAGTAAGCAACATGACAAAATTTCAAACTTCAAAATGAAAAATATTTGTATAGAATGTCAGAAGAGAAAACTATACTTAAAACTATATAATAAAATCATTCTGACACTTATGAGTTAAAGTCAAAGACAATTTAAATATAATTTCATTTCTTAACTTTCTGAAATATATGATAAAAACAAAACTCTCAGTAGAATAGTAGGATTTGAATCCAGATGAAGTTCTGACCATCCGTCAGATAATATTAGAAACTCCATTTTTATTACAATTTTTTTTTTGACTTATTTATTTATCAGGAGACAAGAACATGACGAAATTTCAAACTTCAAAAAGAAGAATATTTGTATTGAACGTCGGAAGAAAGAAGAATATTTGTATAGAACATCATAAGGAAACCTATATACTTAAATTGATTATTTTTTATAAATAGAAGCATTCCACCTCTTAGAAGTTAATGTTCTTATATTCTAGCTATTGGATTTAACATATACCTTTTCAAGCTACATAAAGTGAAATGGTTGAATATTTTTTACTAGGAGTTAAACCTTATAATTGAAACATAAGATTGGTGTAAAGAAAAAACAAGGTTGTACGCTGTCGTACAAGAAGAGAAGCGTTATATTGTAATCTAAAACCTATTCTTCCATCACTCACACCTTACCAAAACCAGCAACAAACAAGGCCTTGTTTGAGGAGCGTTGCTGCACGCGCCACAGCGGAGCGTGGTCTCAAGAATTGTTTGTTTGTGTGAACTGTGAAGAGGGAATGGTTTGTGGGCCAAAACCTAGTTTCCCTCCATTTCATGGGCCGTGTGTGGGCCCCACTCTCTCTCCTCCCAATACATCTTTCTCGCATGCTCATCAATAATAATCTATCTTCTTTTCCTTTTTTTTTTAATTTTCTTTTTAATTTTCTCTTATTTTGCTTCTTATTCCCTTTTTGGCTATGTTAGAAAACGGACACCTATCACCAATAATCTTCTTTTCTTTTTTTTCAATTTTTTTTGTGTTTTTCTTTTCTATGATTTGTTTTGCTTATCCCTGGTTTCTGTATTGTGCACAAGAATGCATTATTACACAACTGATTCTAATTATTTTTATGATTTATGATTTTTTATTCCCAGTTGTTTCATAAAATATAATTTCCTGTTTGGTATTTCTTATAGTATTATGCTATTTATTTTAATAAATTTCATTCTTCCTTCAATATTAATTTTTTGTTTTTTTAATTGTTGTACATTTTTTATTTTAATAAATTAGTTTATCTATAAACTAAAAAATAGTCCAAAATTAGCTTAAAAAAGCTATACAGCCAATTGCTTGAAAATATCTATTTTATGTTATTTCCATCATAAAATAATTTAATATGACAAAGTAGCTTAATTTTTAGGTTTCAATTTTTTTTTTCAAATATAATTAACATGATATGTTTAAAGTAATTGAGAATAAAGTGTACCCTTCTTTTGTCTTTTTATTATATAG
>Ga0123341_1000774_pt1 | contig 21695 bp, 20 predicted proteins | sample Turbeapinknodule_FD_89959 | JGI IMG/M metagenome (GOLD analysis project Ga0123341, IMG submission 89959) | Root nodule microbial communities of legume samples collected from Mexico - Turtle bean Mexico pink nodule | ecosystem: Host-associated > Plants > Roots > Nodule | place: Mexico: Nepantla...
CCCCTGCCCCCCGGGACGTCTTGTTTCTCCTTTTTTTCTCTTCTTCCTCCGCCCCATACACCCCCGCTTCTCCTCCCCCGCCTTGCTTTTTTTTTTTTTTTCTTTCGCTTCATCTCTCTGTAACTTTATTATTACTCAATTAATGTATCCTTTTTCTGTAAATCTCTCGCAGACATATACCAATCCTTTGCAGAATAATCCTGCTTACTCAGTTGTCAAGTAAGTTTCATATATATCTATGTGAATATATATGTTCTTTCTTCTTCTTATTTTTTGCCTTTTTATTATGCTTTTTACGCTCACTTTGTCTCATAATTTTAATTTACTTGCCACTTCTCAGACAGTACTTCGTTCACGTTGATGATAGTGTTCCGCAGAAGGTTAGATTTTATTAATATTTTTTTTTTCTTCTCGTTCTCTCTGAAGAACTTTTTTGTATTATTTTATCATGCATTAACCAGACGTGCTCCGAACATAATATAGAAATCGGAATTTAGATTTCTCGGGAATCTTGTACTAATAATAAATTAAACCTATGTCGTTATGAGTATACGTATATTTCAAGAATTCACGATTTCTCCGAATATGGAACATCATCGTATCCTAGTTATTGACAGGAAGAAAAAAAGTAACCATATGGAATGGACATTAATATGTATTACTGAAATTGAATTTATTCTGTCAATCTTGTAATAGAGTTGGACTGGTTTAGATTGAATTGGAAAACGATAGCACGAGTTTCTGATAGGTTCTGGTACAAGTTGGTTGTTGCAATTTAACAACTAGTGCATTACTTTATCTAATTTTTCTTTTTAATTACATGACAGATAATAGCTAATAAAGATAGTCCAAGAGGGATACATTTTCGGCGTGCAGGACCTCGTCAAAGAGTATGTGTTGGTGTGTTTGGCTTTATCTTTGGAGTGCCATTTTTGTGTTTATGACCGTATGATGGTGGATTTTCAGGTGTATTTCGAAGCAGATGATGTTCAGGCTGCAATTGTGACATGTGGTGGTCTTTGTCCTGGGCTAAACACCGTGATTAGGGAAATAGTATGTGCATTATATCACATGTATGGTGTGAAGAAAGTTTTGGGAATCAATGTAAGTGGATCCTACGGACTAATCATTTTAATGATTTTCCAAACAAACTCCTTTTCTAATGTTGATTGGAAAGGCAACGAGTGTAAATTCAAACGCAATCCTGTACTCTGATAAAACAAATTTATAGTAATTCTAAGCTTGATTTTCATTTTGTCTCGTTAACTAAAGTATACTGTGATTTGAAGGGAGGATACAAGGGTTTCTATGCTCACAATACTATATCTCTAACCCCTAAAAGCGTGAATGATATACATAAGCGTGGGGGAACTATCCTTGGTTCATCAAGAGGTGGACATGACACCACTAAAATAGTTGACAGTATTCAAGATAGGGGAATTAATCAGGTATATGTTTCTCATTCTCTCTATTACAGCATATAACTTCACTTTGAATGTAGTAATATCAGTCCAATAATTCGAGCAATTTCAGGTTTTTATAATTGGAGGAGATGGTACTCAGAGGGGTGCAGATAGGATTTTTGAGGTATATATAACTTCAATAATGAAGATAACTGAGCTTCCTACACAAAACAAACACTTCAATGTTGAAATTTGACATCTGTGATTATGAAATTGATTTCATGAAAGTAGCAATTTATTAACAACCATCTTGATTATCCGTGCAGGAAATTAGAAGGCGACGTCTGAAAGTTGCAGTAGTAGGAATCCCGAAAACCATAGATAATGACATCCCGGTATATATCTTTTTGCCCACCTTTCTATTCCATATGGTGGATAGCAGCTCTTCCAGTTATTGCTCAGAATCCATAAGCATCATTAACTTGTAAAATGGTTTTATGTTGTCTCTTGCTGAATAGGTTATTGATAAGTCCTTCGGCTTTGACACAGCTGTGGAGGAGGCTCAACGTGCTATAAATGCAGCACATGTTGAGGCTGAGAGTGGTGAAAATGGCATAGGTGTTGTCAAGCTTATGGGCCGGTATAGCGGTAAGATTCTTGTAGAATGGCATAGGACATTATAGACCATGTAAATTCTTTTCTTGATGTAATTATCAAATCTAACTTCCCTTCATATATGCTTTATTGTGGATTGATGGTGCAGGGTTTATTGCAATGTATGCTACTCTGGCCAGTAGGGATGTAGACTGTTGCTTAATTCCAGAGTCACCCTTTCACCTTGAAGGTCCAGGTGGACTTTTTGAGTTTGCAGAGAGAAGACTGAAAGAAAATGGCCACATGGTTATTGTGATTGCTGAAGGGGCAGGACAGGAACTTGTTTCTGAGAGCATCCAATCCATGCACAAGCAGGATGCTTCCGGCAACAAACTTCTTCAAGATGTCGGCCTATGGATATCCCAAAAGATAAAGGTGTGGATTTGTGACTTTTGACTGCGTTATCCTCTTGATTTTTCTTTATTTCAGACTTTGGTTTGGCTTAGCATGTTTGAAACAAAGTTCAGTGTCCACTTTATGAATTTAAAATGTTGTCCATTGTTTCTGGTTTTCAATTTTATGATTTCTTCATGAAACCTTGGAGAACTTGTTCCAAAGAATTATTCCCATTTGCACTTGGTTTATGAGAATCTAAAAAAGTGACAGTCTTGAAGGACTCGTGGTGGACACATGATCGCTGAAGGATTTGTGCTGTGACAAAAACATGCTTTACTTTCTCATAGACAATTATTTTATAATTGAAGAAAAATTATTCATGAAGATGTTCTCTACCGCTTATGTTAAGCATGTTGATTGTTTGATCTTGCAGGAACATTTTTCCAGGCAGAAGACAATGAACATAAATCTGAAATATATAGGTATGCAAACATAAAAACTAAATAGCTATGTGGATGTGTATATGCATGTGTGGTTAATACCAAACATTGCACTATTTTAACTGTATTGCAGATCCAACGTATATGATCCGAGCTGTTCCAAGCAATGCTTCTGACAACGTGTACTGCACACTTCTCGCTCAAAGTGCTGTTCATGGAGCCATGGCCGGTTACACTGGCTTTACCAGTGGGCTTGTCAATGGAAGACAAACGTACATACCCTTTTATGTGAGTTCTGCTTCTGCAGCATATATATGATTATTTTGTTGGAACTTGATGAGTTTTGAAGTTATGCTTAGGTGAATTAACTTGTAATGCAGAGAATCATCGAGGGCCAAAACAAAGTTGTGATAACTGATAGAATGTGGGCTAGGCTTTTGTCTTCAACAAATCAACCCAGCTTTACGATTGCCAAGACTATCAGTGAAGAAAAGAGGGAAGATGAAGCAACCGGGGAGCAGTAATTTCATTCAGAAAAACAGCAACATTTTTCACCTTCCTATGTACATTATGTTACTATATTCGTTTTATCTTTCATGTCTTTCATTGTAAGTAGTGTGTATCTTTGAGCTATCTTTTTCCCCTTCCATGTCCAAAAGATGGCTGTGGAAAGCTCCAAGATATTCATCTTATTATTCTTCTATTATACATTGTAATTAATTAGTATATAATTGAGTATCTCTTTCTTATTATTATGCATTGTAAGCTTGTACTAATTAGATTACTTAAAAGCTTTTTTTATTTATTTTAATTCTGGAAACGAATTTTCATAACTCTTTGATTTAGAGACTAGTGTAGCTTGCGCTACTGTAATTAGAGTTAACTTTGACTTTTCACATATAATACAAATCAAATAAAAATTACCCATTACATGAATAATTCCTGTAACGAATAAGTGCAAGATGTCAAATCATTACACCTATTAATTGGATTTATTTTATTTTCTAGGTGTTTTCGTAGGAATTTTACTTCAAAGAACTTTAAATGAATGGATTTATATCCTAAGTCCGAACGAATGTGTTGGTTATTTTCACAACTAGTTCATATACGCGTACGTTGAATGCTTCAACGTTGAATCGCTGAACATGCAGTGCATCTATCAACTGGGTTGAAAAGGGACTCAATGGTCTCTATTTTATAATTATTTTGGTGGGTGGTGTGGACTAAGAGTATATTTGACCTATGGTCAAAGGTATGGGACTTCTAGATATTAGAAACCGTGTAAACTGATAACAAATACAGAAACCAACTTCCACAAGAATTGAATGCATGTTCATAGTTCAACTATATGAATCATCATTATCAAGACGTTCTAGACTGAGTTTTCTTTACATCATTACCTTTGTTTTTTTCTATCAAAGTTAATTGTTTTTTATTAAACTAAATATATTTTCGTTTCTACATTTTTATGCAAAATTTTATTTTTAATCTAAATTTTAGATCTCTTGAATATTTGTAGTAAATAAATTATTGAAATAACTTTCATAGATGTTCTAGTCAAGATGGTCTCTTAACCAAAGTATGTAGTTAGGTAGGTTAAATTCTGTGGAACTCTACTTGCAAAAGATACTTCGATGTTCAAGTCAGTAAGAGCTAAGAGCATAAAATATATGGGTTGGAAGTACTCCCTATTTTGTGTATTAGATGATCCTTTCTGTAAAGCGTAATCTGGTATATATAGATCGAGTTGTAATCTGCCTCTGGTCATGATTTTGTCTTAATTGAGTAATTAAAGCTAATTGATCGAGATCCCTTGAGTTGTACTCCCTCATAAAGTTAGATACACAAATCAGAAAACAACCCATAAATGACCAATCATCGGGCCACGCCCATGACCTTACATGCCCCCAGTCTTAGGCATAGGCCAATAAAACTATGATGAGTTGAAAGTAGGAAGATAAGTCATTTGTTATATTCCATCGGGTTAGATCCATCAATTTACAATAAATTGTATTATAATATAAGAAAAAAATATTTTTAACCCTTTTTCATTTTAACTATTGCTATATTTTTCTCTCAAATCACTTTTCTTCTTTTAGTGTCTCAATTGAATTCGTAAGCTTGTTCATATCATCTCTCTCATCCTAGATAGCTCTAGGCCTTTGTTCGAGACTTAAGAAATCAATTTCCTTAACTTCCAATGATTTTTTTTTTTTGGCACGTTTCGATTATATTTAATAGCTTAAAATCAATTTCATTCACTTAACCGAACAAGCCTTTAGTAAAATGTGAAATTCAGATTTTGCAAAACTAAGTAGACCAGTCAAAAAAGAAAACCATTAATAATATTTTCTTACCTTTTTAATTAAGTTATTTTTCTCTCATAAATTTTCAACCGAAAGGATGTTGTTCTAGTCAAGGTAGAGAAAATAGGCTTATTAAGAGGATTTACGTTTACCTAATTTCATCCTCAATTAGACAAGTGGTAACTTGAATATGAGGCTTTTAATCGAGTCAAAGTTCGATTTTATGTTAGTTGACCTACTTCTTAACATTAACACAATTTTTTCGTTGCAAACATTCAAACTAACTCCTATAATTTAGTAATTTTTTATTTTTTTCTTAACAAAACGTGGTTGGAAAAAAAGTTTAACTTTTTTCAATTTAGACTACCATGTTTCATGAGAAATATTCTTATTTGAATTAAAAATGTGTTAATTCTGATAACTAAAAAGGTTTTTTTGACACTCGTTATTTTTTTAAACTCTCTGACATGTAGTACTGACATGAACACTAATACGACATAGATACAAACATGAAGAAGATACGTATAATCTCTAAAATGTAAGATACGGGAATACAAATCTATATATTATATAATTATGAATTATATAAATTAACAAAAATTATGTGCACAAGTATGTCTCAATTTTTTTTACAGCAGAAAGATGTTTTTTATGACTAATTCAAAATGATTTGTTTCTTATTTTTGTAATTATAATAAAAATTTATACAATAAGTTTGAGTTTTCAGAAAATTAATGTATTTCTCATTTTTAGAATTGTGTTATAACAGTACTGGAATTGTCTCAAACAAATATTTTTTGAATTGAAAGCTTATCGATATATATCCTACGAGTGTTAGTGTCTGACATGTGTGTTCGACACAGGCACATCATTTAAGAGAGACGTGTCCGAACCTCATAGAGTGAGACTGATGTAAAAAAAAGTAATTTAACAAATATTACATAAACTTTGAAATATTATTAATTGTTAAATGAGTGTGTGTGAAGAGATAGCATCAAGTGACCTTCTCATAACTTTTTTATTGTACATAAAATTATAACTAAAGATTTTGATTAAATAAAATCAATTATCTAGTTAAGTTTCTTGACCAACTACAATTGATTTAGGAAAAGTAGAATATGAAATCTTAAATATAAATTTTGTTATGGTTATTGTAGACCAAAATTCAAGTTGTAAAACAATTTTTTCAGATAAATTTACGGCATGTATTTATAATATATTATTAAAAAATAATAAATAAATGCTATACATAGAGATTAATTACTTGACCAATGTCTTTATTAGGATAAAATTATTATATTTAAATTACTTTCTGAATTGAAGTTGAAGCATGTATTAATATTGTCACAAAAAAAAAGAGAGAAAGATTAATGCATTAGGTGAGTCTGTTCGTGAAGGATCGATCGAATGGGAATCAGATTCGTGTTAATGGTGAACAAGCAAGGACAGACTCGTCTTGCACAGTATTATGAGTACCTCACTCTCGAAGAAAGACGAACCCTAGAAGGCGAAATTGTTCGCAAATGCCTCGCCCGTAGTGATTACCAGGCATGTTTATGTGTTTCTTTCTCTCTTTTCTGCGTTTTCATTGATCATAACATCACATGTAACTAACTAAAGAGTAATGTAACAAGATGACAATTCCTGTTACAATTTTCTTAGTTTTTAGAATTGCTTCAATTGGCAATGTAATGGATGTCAATTAACCACAAATCATGTTTGCATTACTGTATGTATTATTTATTCTGATTAGTTACTTCCAATGGTGGCTTAGCTTAATTTTGATATATTAATGTAAAGATTTTGATTTATTGATTGATTATTGTTGTTGTTCACTGGTAATTGATTTACGTAGTTGTAGCTGATGCATTTTCGTTATGGACAGTGTTCATTTGTTGAGCATCGCAACTATAAAATTGTGTATAGACGCTATGCATCTCTGTTTTTCCTGGTTGGAGTCGATAATGACGAGGTAAATCAAATTATTTATTAGTGTTTCTCATTCTGAATTGATTTAAACAAGGTTAAAGAAGTGCTTTCCTCACAAGTGCTCGTGGCTTCAACAAAGTTAAAACGTATAACAATTTTGGGGGATAAATATTATATCATTTGAAACCTGCTTCTACTAGATTGTTTTTTCTACCTTGGGTGGATAATTTTGCAGAACGAGCTTGCTATTTTGGAGTTTATACATCTTTTGGTCGAAACCATGGATCGACACTTTGGCAATGTGGTAAGTACCGCTGTGATTGCAGTTTTATGTTTTTCTCTCCCTGCCATACTTTCCAAATGTATTTTCTTCATTCCTTTTCCTGATTTTAGCTTCCACATTTCATGGCTGCACTTAAATTTGCAGTGTGAGCTAGATATCATGTTTCATTTAGAAAAGGTTCATTTTATGTTGGAGGAAATGGTCATGAATGGTTGCATTGTGGAGACAAGCAAATCAAATATCCTGACTCCAATTCAACTTGTGGATAAAAGTTCGTAAGAGAAACAAAAGAAGCACTTCTGGTAATTTTTTATTTTTTTTATATTAATATTGGTTCTCTCTGCAATTATTTTACGTGTACAATAAAGTGAATTACAACAGTTAATCTCCAATCTTTTTTATTATAAAAATAGCAAAGGTTTTCTTTCATTTTAGTTTTTCTCCCTTCTTGATTGTATTGGATCGAGCATTGATTATGTGCCCAAAGGGTCAAAAACACTTTCATGGTACTTAGTGTAATCAATTCTCCTAATAGCATAAGCAATAAATCTCATCATCGATCCTTAAAGACCTGTTCGACCAGTTGATCTGTAACACGTGGTTATCTAAGAAATACGCCAACTTGAGGTCAAAGAAGCCAATCCCTTGATACTGCGGTTCAACACTTCACTTTTATTTTATATATTGAAGATTTCGTGGAAACTACGTTTTAGTTGAAATTATAAATGTCACAGAAGGTTTTTTTTTCTGCTTTTTGGGATGGCTATTTCCTAAGGTAGCACAATGATCAATTCAGAAGTTGCTTCTTGCTTATGCTGGTCGAAAGTCGGATCAAACTGTTTTCCTGTTACCTGTCTTTCTCTAGTGATGCCTACTAAATGTTATATCACTAAGCATAAGGGATAGAGGAAGAAATACTTGTATTTGCAGTTTAAGTTTCATATGTTTATACAAGATAAATTCAAGCTTGAACTTTTACTCGTTTTACTAAATAAATCAACCTCGAACAAATGGTTTGCCTCAATTATTATACATATTTATGTGATGTGTAAAGTAGCCAGACTTCTTTTTGCAGTCTGTTCATATCATTTATCATAATACATATATACATACACATACATATATATATATATATATATATATATAGAGAGAGAGAGAGAGAGAGAGACATTTGGAGTTTGCTTGACCCAAAACAAAATGTGCATGTGTATTTGATTATTTATATTCCCTCATGACTGCAAAATGTTTTCCACAAGGTTGTGACATTTTTGTATATAGAGAATACTTTATGTAAATCATGATGAATTGTATTTTTAAAGACTATGCTAACCACATATCATCTGTCATTCTCACCCTGTACTTATGTGATCATATTTTAAAAGAGGTGTTAGAAATACACTTTTTGTATTAGTAAATTTGTAAACATTAAGAAACTTGATAGATCTTAACTGATTTGGAAAAGCGTCTTTGATGTGGATGATGCACAACGATAGTGACTCTTGCTCTATGCTGCGATTATGTTTCCTTGTTTCTCCTCATCTCCGCTTATCCTAATAAACTGCTTTTGTAGGCGGGATTGTCCATAAACTTGTTTGCGAGCTAGAATGTTAATCTACAATACCATCTGTAAATTTCCACAGCCTGTGTATAACTAAAATGTGATAACAAAGATAAAAAAAATCAGTCAGTATACGTCAGATGCATATTTTGACAGAATCGCCAACCTTTACAGAAGGGCTGAGCCTTGAATTCTTATCTCAATTGGACAACTATAGTAAACAAACAATATAATCAACCCACTCCACACGGCACATTTTACTGAACCTTCCCCTAACGTTTATAAACTTTACACAGTGCCACTTAGTGACTGCTCCCACCCAATTAAACTTTACACTTTAATAAATACAAAAGGAAAGCAAAATAAAGAGATCAAAGGTAAAACTTTCAAGAATTCCAGAATACGTTAGTGTCACTGCTATACAACGAGGGATCTTGTATTTCCTGGTTGGCCACATGACAATCAACAAGGCGCGCTTGAATAATTTTACAGAGGGCCAGACCAGAAGGAAGTATCCACCATTCACTTTCATCCCTGGAATAGCCCACCATAACACATATATGCAAAAGGTTGTCAAATAGTGACATAAAATAAATCTGTGGCATCAATTTTCTATATCTGCTAAATTTATTGTTAATGCAAAGAAGGTAAAAGCTACTTACATACTAAAACTCCAGGATTGAATGGTAGAAAGCTTGTTGTGTGAATGAATTGTATAATGTATAAATCCACAAAAGAAAGCAACTACCTGTTTCAAGATACCCCAATTTATTGTCAAAGATGAAAACAAATACTTGGGAGTCTATTTGATACCACTTTGAAAAATGAAATTGAAATACAACTAAAACTATGTGGTACATCTTAGTACGCAGGTAAACTAAATAATTCAATAATGTCTTGCGTCACATTAAAAATAGTTTGAAACAAGTACAGTTTAGCAGAACTTACAACGTTGACTAGGGACATTAGATTCCACAAAGCATAGAGTCGAGCAAGCCCAGCTGATCGCTTAGGTCCCTGACTAAACAAAGCACTGATTCCAGATGGAAATGGAAACAGGACACCGAGAGGGAGGACAAATAAAACTAAGAAGAAGCTCAACAGCGAAAGTGAGTACATTTGAAGTAAGGTAAGCAACACTAAGATAAAATCTCCCAGCAGAAGGATAGAGATAACCAGACCTACTAGATCCTGCAACAGTATGAGTTAGAAAACGTCCGAGGGATAACATACAGTTGACAAGGAAAATATTTTAATACCTGATGACCAACGGGCTTTGTATTATAAATGATAAAAGCAAACGGATAGTACACAGTTTTCTTCTCTTTAAGTGTTCTTAGGCTTTTAGCATGCAATATCCCACCAGACATCCTTCTAGGCATCATCAGGTGTTCATTGCTTGTCATGCGATGCACGGGGGTTCTGGGACTTGAAAGTAAACTGCACATAACAAAGCATTTCTTAGAAAGTTTCATAAAATTATCAACAAGACAAATAATATGTTACAGCATTACCATGTCTGCTTCTCAGTAATTCTTGAATCGTCATAACCTTCGCATGATGAGGACATGCTTTCATTCTCGGTAGCATATACGACAATTCCAAATTGGCAATATCCAGATGCTGTAGGCTGAAGCCATGCAAGATCAATACGTACCCCATATGTAGCCAACTTAGGGTTAGCATATGCATCAATCCAGCTGATAACAGGGCCAAAAGTTATTTTTAGATGTCCGCGGCGAACCAGGCGTAATTGAGCATTAAGACCGGCCACTAATCGATACCATATAGTTGGTGGAACAGACTAGAGAGCAGAAAAAACATAATAATCAGCCAATAAAATAAACACTCAGGATTTCACAAAAAGGCTAAATTCTATGTTGAGCAAACCTGACTCATGATGCTAGTTAGAATATTATCACTAAGAAGAGAGAAAGGACTCGTGTAACTTCCATCTCCTCCAAAAACTATAGACATAGGAAATCTTTGATAAAGGTGAGGAGGCAGTTCGGGTCTTTTCTCATCCCCGCCAAGAAAGAAGTCCAGATATGCCAGCATCAGATCAGATGTTGCAGCCACCTGTATCATGACAGAGTAACTAACCATTGAATGATTCTAATTTCTAATAAATGAAAATCCCTGCATTTGACAGATATAATAAAGTAAAAACAACAGAAGAATCAAATATGTCCATCAAAGAAAACAAGTTTTAGATCCCCCCAAAACATGCATCAAACAGTAGTTAATTGGAACCATTAGTAGGAGGACAATGACAGTGGGGAGTGTTTTGGTTTTGGAGTGGAATTTGGTAGAGGAAGCTCTGGTCTCTCAAAGACTTGAATACCTAGAAGGCTACAAGAGTTTTGTAATATAACGTATCCACATTCCCCTCATCCCTGATCTTGTATCTCATTGATACAGATCCAGGGGCAGACGGCTTCTGTCTATAAACTCTGATCAAGTTCTATCACCAGGTCAACTAAAGTATAAAGGACACCATGTTTAGCCTACGGATATTTTAAATTACGTGAACATATTGCAAATTAAGTTCACCAGGGCAATAATGAATGACCTGCAACATAAGTTTAGTATGCCAGGACCTCAGAGCCCCAGTTAAGGTAAGGGACAAATTCATAAAATTAAATATGAAGTACCTTCAGCCCTTCATAGAGTGCTCGTGAACGACAAGAACGCAAGCATGCATGATCATACTCCGATCGAACAAATTCTCGAATTTTCTGTAATTTCTTTCTCCGACACCTTTGGAGCCATGACCAAGCAAGGGGGTATGCAATGATGCAAAGGATACTATAAATAGACCCTTCCCACCAGTGATAAGTAGCTAAACTATTAATGTCATCCACAAATCTATTGAAGGCATCTTCATATCTGCAATAAGTGATATACTTAATAGTTAAAAAGCTCAATTTTAATGCATATCGTGAACTAAAAGCCTCTTGCAGGGGGTGTTTGAAACTAAAATACTAAACACATATACACTAAATAAGGATCAGTTATACTTTAATGAAAGAGAGGCATACACAATAGCTTTTACTTGATCTGGAGGACAATGAGGTAGATGCCATGGTTCACTGAATGTATTTGGACCCTGGAAATACAACCGATGCACATGACTCTGAGATTCCTCACTTCTGTTTGTTTCCATTATCTGAAAGAAGACAGAAACACAAAGTTAAACTTTATTGTAACATTGAACTGAGTTCCAAAGGTAGTGAGCGTCAATGAGATTCACAAGGAAGAAGTTGGTTATGGACCTCATTCAGTGATTCCAGAAAAGGAAAAGAGTGATTCAATCGAGTGTCATTTCGAGCAGGTGTAACAGCTGGCAAATCATCCCCAGCTACATATTTTACTCGTGCAACACTGAGAACTATAGCAAGCAGGACAAGAAGGCCTAAGAGTAGAAGACCAAAAAGCCACGGTCCACCAAAAGTGTATACCAACTCTTCAAAAGCTGTATAACAGTTTGGCATGTGATATCTATCAGATAAGCACTCGTATGGACAAGGAGTCTCTGCCACACCACCTTTTGAAAAGGAAATGGGAAATCAAATCAATTGATGTTTATGCAATAAATTTTATCATACTAAAATGAGATTACTAGGAAACCTTCTAACTAAAAGCACACAGGTAAATAAGTTAGCCTTTACACTTCCCTTAAGGTGTGATGAAAGCAAACTTATTATTAAAAATACCTCGAACAGGTATATAAATGGCACGATGTGGAAGCTCATGAGACGGGCAGTCATGACAAAGAGCCCGGTCAGATCCAGTGAGATTTTTATATGTACCAACAGGGCATTCCTGCAACACAGTTAAATGCAAGCAACCAAGACAAAGCAACTGAGAAGTTGATCTTTGAAATTTCATTTCAATTATGAGACAGGAATTGACAGATTTAATGATAAAAAAGTTCTGTGAGTAACAGAAAACAATTACAAAGAACTACAGTTCATGATGTCAAGCCACCTAAGTCTTTAAATCCCATTCCAACTACACAAATAATTACTGAAAATTGCAAAGGATGATTGTTCATGTACCTCACAGAAGATACCATAAAGCCCTCTCGGACAAGCAGTTCCACTGATAGATCCTTTTTTTCCAGGAAGGCCCTGACCACCACCAAATCCTCCTCTGTAATGAGAAATAAAAACTCAACCAAAAGGGTCCAGAAAGATGATACTTTAAGCACATATGAATGCACATGCCCATGACTTACACTAGCCAAAAACAACCCAAAAGAGTTGGAAGGTATGAAAATCAAAGCATAACTTCTAAATTAGAACAGATAATCCTTGCAAGTCAAATTGAGGAGCAACAGCAGACAATGATGTAATTTTATGATTTCAAATTTACAGCCACATCCCCTACCAAAAAGAAAAATCCCAGTTTCTCCTTTGGGTAACATATCCAAGTATACATCAATTTATCTACAGAGAGTAGCATTAGAAAATGACTCCAGTTACAGACCTGTTGGCTTAGTCGAACAAGCCATAAGCCAAAATAAATTGTATTCAATACCACACCCAACAATGATATTCACAACACTAATTCAATAGTCATGAACCTGCTTCTAGCTCTAAGAATCAAATAATGCATGAACTAGGGCAAACAAACAAATCTTCAGTCACAGCTGCTTAAAACAAATGCAGTAGATATAAGTATACTTTGCTATAATACCAACCCAGTAATAATGCTCCCCTTTACACTAGCTAAAGGAACATATTCATCTCCAACTGGAATATTAGACCAATGAAAGTGAACCCTTCCACCACCTCCACCCCCACCACCACTAGGACCACCTTGTCCGCCAGCAGTTGAGATTATAGAAGAGTCACCAAGTACCAGAGTCTGAACAAACAAAAGAACAGTTCCACCAGAACCACCACCAGGACCAATGCTTGAAGTAATCCCACCATCCTTCCCTCTTGTGTCATCTCCAAAGCTCTCTCCATCAGCTCTAAGAGAGCCGTTCAAAGTCAAACTTGACATTAAGTGCTCCAGTGAACCCATCACTGTCAAAGAAAATAAATAATTACACAAAATCACCCTTTCTTTCACCTAAAAACGCTGAGTAACAATAATTGTGGTCATAACTAAATTTTAATTAAATCTTACCAATGATGCCACCACCTGCAGTTGCACCGGCTAAACTACTATTTCCACTGCCACTGCCAAGTTCACATGGCAAATCAACATCCCCGTAAGTGGAACCACCTTCAATGAAATTTCCATTGTAATATCCATCCCCACCATACCCTCCATGTCCACCTCCACCACCAATTCCATTTACAATATATCTTCCCCTACCTAATCCACCAGTACAGCCTGCAAACGGGTTGAAATAAAAATAAAAATTTAATAAGCCATCATAACATAATGCAAGCTACCAAGTGATGTATGAAATTCAGTACGGAGTAAAGTATTTAGAGGAAATAACCATACCCAGCCCAGACACACTGATTACTCCTGAATAAGAAATATCTACATTTCTAATCCAGTGAAAGTGCACAACAGAACCTGTTATGATGCCTTCAACAATAACATCCTCAACCCGACATATCTGCAGTAGAAACCCATGACAACTATTATCCTTTATAGAAAGAGATCTGACCAATATAAGAATTTCAGCTTTTATGGGGTCTAAAGAAAAACCTGAAGTGTGAAAGCCAGTGACGAATTCACATTACAGTCTTCAGGTGGATGAAGCAATTCCACAGGACAATTTTCAACTTCACAGTAGAGTTGTGGACTCCTGCCATTTAACAGTCACAGAATAAAATAGTCAACCAAATACAGAAATTTGTGCCAAAGCTTTCTTATCGTGCATTGCATAAACTTACATGTTATCACCGGAAGCCTCTAAAGGTCCTCTTAAAACAGATCCAGGCCCAACCTTTTCGTTTCAAATATGATGGTTAATGAATTAGCACAGATATAATAATACAGCCACACAGTTCATAGGTCACTAAATCAATTTTAAAAATTTCAAAATCCCAAGTCACAAATATACAAGGAACAATACAATATTTAAGTCATCCATGGTAATTGTTGTATGTGATGTGAGAAAGGGCAGAGATTTCTTTAATACATATTTATTAAATTCAATATTCTTTGCCCTTTAGATGCTAAATATGAAAATTTAATAGGTTAGTGATATAGTGGATTCTTCCAATAGCTTAAAACCACCAAATTTCAACATCAAATGGAATAGAAAAAAAATATTATACAATATGATTAACTAAACTGACATAATTATCCGAACTTTGTATCAGAGAAACAAAGCCTCAAATAGAATTTTAGTCTAAATTAAATTTACAACTTTTAATCTCTTATTGTGCACTAGACCTATTCAACACTAAACCAAATTTACAGGGCACACTTTGCAGCACCCAAATAGCCAGGTTTGGTGTTAACCAATTATCAGTGAACCATTTGCACACAAAATAACCCAACTTAAACCTTCAATCTCCTAAATTTCTAAGCCTAATCAGATATCATTAAAACCTAATTTATTGCTTAAAATCTTCAGCCTAAATTTGCAATACCCAATTAGGGGTGGGCAAAATGCATGAATTGAACTGAACTATTGCAAAATTGAACTAAACTTTAAAAGTGGTTTGAGAGAACTGAATTAAATTGTATAATGGTTTAAAAAAATGAATTAAACTGAACTACATCATTGAATGAATTAAACTAATTTGAACTACTATAAATTGCATGAACTATATGAATTGTTGGAGTTATTACCAGTAACTATCTTATTTTGAAGTATCTTTTCCAACATCATAAGTTATAGTTCCCTTTAGTTCAAGAAGTTCTATTTATGAGTAATTCAGTTTTTAAAATCCAAATTAATAGTACAATTCAGTGCAGTTTTTGTTTTAAACAATTCAGTTTTTTTTATGCAGTCCAATTAAGTTCAATATCAATTTGATTTAGTTCAAATACTTTTGAACAACCCCACCCAATTAGAACATTAAGTATCCTACCTTAAACGTTCAACCCATCAGGATTCAGGTTTATAAACCCTTACTGACATGCTAAATCCAAGTCCATTGCTTAACAATTCATTTGTCTTTAACTGTCAGTTTAAATTCATAATATAAAACGGCACAACAAATGGAACTTTTAACACTACCAAAGCTTTCCTAAAAGAAAATCCATCAAAACAAACCATATGATATGACTATCCAAGATTAGCATCAAGTGAGCACAACTATCATCGCAACAAAGAGAAAGATGAACATTCTTCAAAAACAGTTGAAATGCTTCTAAAGAAACAATTAAGTGTCATAAAGAGCAATATGAGCACACAAGACTTTAACTTACATTTATACTATAAAACAATGACAAAATCAGATGTTGCGCTTCAATCAAGTTTCCAGCTCCAGACAAGTTCAAATATCCTTGTCCATGAACTCCCAAATTTGCATTAGAATGAATAACAGATGACTCCTGATAACCGCCACATGATTTAGCATCTCAGAGTAAGCAATGCAAATTAAAGTTGCGCTGGAAATGAGAAAAAATACAATAGGATGACAACCTTGAGAACAACCAAGTTGCTAGCTTCAAGTAAGGATGTTGCAACAATTGGATCACCATTGGCATCTATATACATCTTGGAATTCAACATCAGATGAATCTTGACAGACATACGAAGAGCTCCATATATCTAATTTAAAAAACAAAAGGAAAGGTCAAAAGATCATGAATGGGAACACATTATTAGTCTCTTCAAATAAACCATCCCATATATAAATACTAAACTGACAACTTTCAGATTTAGTCCGTAAGATATGATTTTTGAAAGAAAAAAAAGTGGAAAAGAGGAAATGAATAGTAAACTCTATTGGAAGTTCTTAGTTTGCACCTAGCAAGTCAAAAATGGAATCAAGTAGCTTGTGAAAGCACCTGAACTGAACCCAAATGAAAAAAATACAACTGTTCCAAGAGAAAGAGGCCTTTTGTAGTTCTACTTGCCTTGACTACAGAGTCACTCATCAGAAGCTCTTCCGCCATTAACTCAAACTCTGATGAACCATAATGAGCAAGCCCAAAGCTTAAAACAGCACCAAAGGTCAAACGAATTAGTCCACCAACCTGCAAGTTAATAAAAATGGTATTTTGGATATCCTTCAAACTCTTAAATGCGATTAAGAAAAAGATTGCATTAAAAACCCAATAACAGCTCTTGAAATGAAGCAATGTAACTTCCTTTTAAAGTTACAATATTAACTAAATATATGAAATAGGCTTTGTCCGTTGTCTATCAGTTTCTGGTAATTATTTCAAAATATATTTTATCACCCAACCCAACAGAGAAGTCATAAAAACATTGACCAAGAAAAAAAGGCAATACGTAGTCATCCAAAATCAAGTAACTTAAACTGTATTTAAAGTACCAACAATAACTAATTAATGGCCAGATATTCTTCTGAATATGTTTACAAAGTGTTTTTTCATCTTATTTATGTTACTCTTCTACCTGAAAATGTGTCTTCTTCTTTTTCCTAATATTAATAAGTTATTCCATTTGGCAGAGAGATCAGTATTTGAATCACCTGAACACGACTCCAATATAACGGAAATAATGCTTTTGCCTGATTCTGGACATAAACATTTGTCCAAAGAGGCACTTTAGGAAACTCTAACAGAAGAGTATCAGTTTGAGTAGACAAATTATGATTGCAAATGGTAAGACTCCGAGGAACAGCATCATAGTACGTCCCTGCAGCACCTGCGTTGTCAGAACATCCAAGACTAATACCTCCTGCAAAAAAACAGAACAAGCTTCATATATATATGTGTGTACTTACTTATCTGAAATCAAAACAATTTTGAGGGTTTTCTCTAAATTGAAATAGGACAAGGGTATTGTTTTTAAAACACTAATCATCATAGCACACCATGAATGAAGAATTTTGTATTGTCATGTCTGCTGAAAACATTAATTGACACTCGTCCTCCTCCACCGCCAGCAAACCCACCACCTCCAGTGGCACTGATTGTGCCAGTTCCAGTCCTGCACTTGGCAGAAGACATGAATAGTTACAAACTATATGATTTAGATCAAGCAACCTGAAATTAAATAGAAATAGAGAATAATTGAACCTCATGAAAGTGGTGAAACATTTGCTAAGTTTTTGCACATCGAAAACTACTCAATTGCATGCAATCACTCTGAAAACATTCTTTAAAATTCCACACCAACAACAAGAATACAAAGCAGTAAAACAAAAAGACTCCACAATTGAGATCATGTACTAATAACAGTGACAACAACTGCTAACAACAACAACAACAAGCCTTTTCCCATTAGGTGAGACGTGCCACACAAATCAATCAACAACATAACATTCTATCTCACGTCTATAGAGTATAGACAGATCATTGTCCCTTAGATCCTTTTTAATACTTTTGCCTATAGTTTTTCTTAGACTTCTCTGCTTCTAGTGATTACACTGCCTGCATCTAACCTATTCCCATAATTGGGGATTCTACAAATCTTCACAACTAATTGCTGAAATTTTACCATTTTTTCTACCATTCATGCAATCTCAACTATAACTGCACCACTCCGCAAACATTCTTTAGCATTCCAAACCACAAAAAAATAAACATTAAAAAATAAAGAGACTCCACTAATCTCATTTACATGTATTTCCGAATAAATAAATAAGAGTTACAAAGTATACTACGAGTCTACGATAATGAGATCACGTACTGACTGTCACAATGACACTGACTACCAACAACAACAACCAAACCTTTCCCATTATCTGAGATCAGCTACACTGATCAATCAACACCATAATACTCTATCACATATGATGTCTATAACTAAGTCATTAACCTATAAATCCTTCATAATAGTTTTTCCTAACTTCCTATGTCTCTGATGATTAGGCTACCCAGCATTTGATCCCCTAATTGAGAGATTCTACGAATATTCTTCACACATGCTCAAACCTCCAAAGCTTAAATTCTTACCGTTTTTCTACATTTCATGCAACCTCAACCTTCTATCTACCACAATCATTCCTAACTTACGGCATACTGACTACCAAGCACAATACTACAAACAACAACAAAAAAACTTATCTCACTAGATAAGGTAAGCTATGTAAACCACAATGTCATTCGGCTCCTTAAAGAGCAAAGTTTCTGAGATGTTATCATAAAACCCAATTAAAAATGCAAAATCAAGATTTAGAGGCTGACACGATACATTACATTCTATGAGCTTTAATAAAAATGCTGCCACCGGAACCTCCTCCACCTTTGATCCCACCATCTCCTCCATTTGCCAAGAGATCCCCAGACACATCAATGGAATCAACAACATCAAGCTTAATCCTCCCTCCTCCTTCCCCTCCATACTTCTCCTCCTTACTAGTCGTCCCACCCTTACTCCCATAACTCCACGGCTTATCAAGCGAAGACCACGAGTACGCATCCCCACCCCAAACATCATCCGGAAGCTTCGTATTATCCGAAACACACGTGGCGCCTCTCCCGCCGTGCCCTCCTCCCGCCCCTTGCGTCCCCGATGGCGTCCCACTCGTCTGCGCCGGCGGCGCCCCGGCCAGCCCGGTCACGTTTATCACCGAACCGCCGAACAGGCTCGCGTTCCGCGACGCCACCAGCACCGTCCCTGCCACCATAACAGCACCACTCTGCAAACTAAATTCGCCACTCACGTTTATCAAAATCGCGCACCCCAGCACGGGGCAAGTCAAATTCACGCCGGGAAGTATGTTCAAGCTCCCGTTCCCTTCTATGTACACGTCACCGTCGAAAAGCAGACTCGAATTGAGATCGCACGTGGTGGCGAGCGTGCCCGTCCCGTTTAGACCCTCCTGGCACGTGAGCGAGGGCGGGTGAGGCAGCGACGGCGGCGGCGGCGACGGAGGCGTGTAGTCGCCGTATAGCGCATCGAAGTTGGAATCGAGGATCGAGAATCCATGGTGCGAGTTCTGGGAAGCGAAAGAGAAAGTGAAGTATAACAGTATTGAAAAGGTGGTTAGGTGTGAAAGAGGTTTGTGAAGAGTGTAAGCCATTAAAAAGGAGGCAAACTCATCACTGAGAGCTTTAAGGTGTTGGAATCGATTCCAAAGGGAATACAATAGGGTTTGGGGTTTCGATGAAACGGTGAATTGCAACGATGAACGCTGAAGAAGAAAACAGTGAGACAATAATATTATAATATTATTATTGTTGAGGAACAAAAAAAGAAGGTATGAAGAAAATGTAGCAGTGGAAGTTAAGTTAGTGCAGGGAAAGAGATAAAAAGAAAGAGAAAGAAAGTGAGTAACGTGGAAACGGACGAAGGGGTGCGCCTGAACTCAACAGGTGGCTGCTACCTACATACACTGGGGGCAACAACACGCACGTACGGCACGTGCCTTTCTTCTTCTATTCTTTTCTTTTCTCTTCTCTTCTTTCTCTTCTCTCTTCACCGCTTCACTCACTTTTCTTCTTTCTCACGTTACCAGATCCTCATTCATCAATTGGGCTCACACTCCATCTCAAGGCTGCTTCTTCCTGCACCTCCATATCTTCTTGTGCCACCCCCATATATTTTTTATATTCTAAAAATACCCTTTATTAATATTCTGGATTACATAATCCAGAAAGTCCTTTTCTAGATCCAGAATTAGCTTCTGGATTATGTAATCTGGAAGCCTTTTGTTATTAGCTTCTGGCTTACATAATTCAGAAGTCTTTTCTATACATAAAATTAGCTTTTGGATTATGTAATCCGGAAACTTTTTTTTAAGAGGAGTAATTAGCTTCTGGATTACATAATTCGGAAGTCTTTTCTAAATATGAGATTGACTTTCGGATTATGTAATCCGAAATATATCCAGATTACATAATCTATAGGCTTATTTCAAATGCAAAAAAGAGTTTCGGATTTTATAAATCTCAAGAACACTTCCAGATTCAGAAGCAGCTTCCGGATTATGTATGGAGGTGGCACAAAAAAGGAGAAAACGGTATTTTTACATTTAGTATGGGGTGGCAGAAGAAGGTATGGAGGTGTAGGAAGAAAGAGTCCCATCTCAAACCACCAGCCCAGCCCAGCCCAGCCCATAAAACATATTACTTTCTTCCAAAAAAAAAATCAGTGTACAAACAAGTTTGTTAGACGTCAAATTCTTACCATGTGATAGTTAGAGGGAGTTATACCAAATATTAGGCATTAATAAAGTATTTGTTATATTAAAAAAATTATTTATCATTCTTTTTTTCAAAGACAATAGTACTTTTATTTCTTATAATTTATTCTTAATTATATTTGAATTACAAAAAAAAAACATAAATTATTTATATATCATTATTTTCTTTTCTTATTTTTCTAGAAGTACACCGAGTACCTCTTTCCTATTAGTTGTTGATAAAAATTATAATATTATTCCAGTTTCCTTGATAACTTTAATGGTCATACTTATAACTTTACAAGTTTAATTAATGAAAGAATTTACGTTTCGAAGTTACGGAAAAAAATACTTGACTGTTATAATACTTTAAAAAGGTAAAAGTGTTAAGTAAAAATAAATGTCTTGAGAGTTTGAAAACAATATTTAATAATTACTACTTTACAAATTAATTTCTTTTACCAATCTGTATATAAGTAAAATACTGTTTTAACCAAAAAGTATTGGCATTAATGTATTACTATTATTATGAAAACATTTAAGACTAACTCACGCATAACTATGATAGATATAAGATTAAAGTAATTATTATAAAACG
>Ga0123341_1000776_pt1 | contig 21670 bp, 16 predicted proteins | sample Turbeapinknodule_FD_89959 | JGI IMG/M metagenome (GOLD analysis project Ga0123341, IMG submission 89959) | Root nodule microbial communities of legume samples collected from Mexico - Turtle bean Mexico pink nodule | ecosystem: Host-associated > Plants > Roots > Nodule | place: Mexico: Nepantla...
AAAAATAAATCTAAAAAAAAAAAATATTTTATAATAAAAGTAAACTTCAATCATAACAAATTAATTTTTTCTAACATAAAATTTGTGATAAATCAAAGAATTGAAATAACTTCTTTGTATAAAATTCATATAAGACTTCATTATAAATTATAACATAATTATAACATCTTATCTAGGCTGGCATTCTATATTCTATTAATTATCACATGGAAGATAACATTAAAGAAAAAAAAAATAAACATAGAGAATTAAACTAAATTCATGCAGAAAAACAAAAATAAAAACTAAGGAAAACAATATATAAGGAGTTTATAAATAAAAATAAATTTAAGAAAATGTTTTATGACATACTGTTGTACTAAACATATTAAGTTTATTACTCAACTCTAAATAAACAAGTCTATAAGTGATTGTCATCTAAATATTATGATAAACTCTAAACTTGATATCTTTATAAAAAAATAAATATTTATTCTATCTATTATGGATATTGAATGAGATGCCTTAAGAAAAAGTAAGGTAGACGAAGGAAGCATAATAGCCCCCATAAACTTAGCAAAGAGGAATTGGATCCCTAAGAAAGAAGAACAGCCTCTAACAAACAACAATGCCAATAGGTTGATTTTAGTCCAACTAACAAGAGGAAAACTCCATAAAATTTGAGTAAGTTTAAGTTTTGGAGACTTTTCCAAGTCTAGTATTGATAAAAAAAATTCTAAGATAGAAAATTCAAATATTTCATTATACATAAATTTGTTAGAAGAGTTACATGACATGTCATGTAGCTTTTGAATTTTTTTTTAAAATACAAAAGCAAATTATACACTTACTAGTACAAATGATCATAATATTATTATTATTATTATTATTATTATTATTATTATTATTATCTAATTATATATAATTGTATATAATAAATTTGATAATTTTAAAATAGATTTAAAATCTTAATTAAATAAGTTCTAATGCATGATGATTAAACTCATATTTTAAACTAGTTAAAAAGTTGTTGTTTTAGCTTCTTAATTACGTTTTTTGTGAGAAGAACTTGTTCAAATGAGTTAAAACTTTATGCATGTCAAGAATTTAAATTTTAGAAATGAGAGTTTTTGGGAAGATGGTCAATTAAAGATCCTAAAATATTGTTATACATTTCTAGGTATCTTAAAAGAAAAATTACTTAGTCTTTTTACTTTCAAAAGGTTTATATATAAGATTCTTCATATACTTTTAATATGGGTAATAAGATCTGTAGTAAATAAAGGATGAAAACATAAACAAAGTTAATTTTCTAAGACGTAGTTAATCATTGTTCGTAAGGATTTATCAGTAGTATATTGCGCAAATTTCCTATGATACAATAAAAACTTCTCAAATAATCGAGAATTTCAAAACTAGCAAGAAAACTCTTAAAATCTTAAGAGTAAAAGAACCCAAGTCATTGGAAATATTAGAAAAGAAAAGAGAAAGAATGAATATGTGTAAAAGAGTGAAGAAGTTGTGAGAGATGTGTGTTGAATAAGCACGGTAGAAACACTTATTTCTAGATGGAAGAGGAAACCACAAACCCTTGTTGAGCTATTGCGGGAATAAAGGAGGATCCAACAATTTGAGTCTTGCAGAGGAAGCCCATTGGCAGATAAGACCAAGATTTCTGCAACGTTCTTCAGTGACACTGAGAATTTCTGCAACTTCTTCAATGTTCCACACTCAACCGTTCCAGAAAAAAAAAAAGCAGAGTCTTTTCCAAGTCGTTATGCACTTCTCCTTTTCTTCTTGTGATATCGATTTACAACAATCCCCCACATATTGCAAAAAATAGAAGAAAAAGAAAGAAGAAAATCTTGGATTCATATGAGATGTAATGCGTTAGAGCTGGTATAACAAGCTATATGAACCAGTCCTAGATTGATGAACTTAACACACAATGTAGTTGGTATAGCAAGTTATATGAAGCAAGACACTTAATATGTGTTAGCGGTTTATCAATAACAATATAACACCACATTTGCTGTTGTTATTGTTGTGTTGCGCTTATTAGACCATGCGCGTGTCTGATATTCATGAGTGCTTTGTAGATCTTGCGAAGATCTCATGCAAGTGGCCTCACTTAACACTCGTATAGGTGATTTCATCAAGTGTATGTTGCAAATCATACACCACTCATAAGAGATATGAAAATCATTAAAATATTTGTTAGACGTTAAAACTTTTATACCTCATAGAGTTTTAGTCACAAAGTTTACCCTCTCGATAATGCAGTATTTAACCCTTTCACACACCATAAGAATTGACAAATTTGATATTAAATCAATTATGGTGCTAGCAAAACTGATAACTTGTTTTTACCCATATGAACCTTATTCATGGGATCTCCAATCACAAAGGTTAGGTTTTCATCACTTGTTTGTTTGCAAGTGACTTAAGTCTCATTCCCCTCGATGTTTCTAAAAGCAATTTTCTCCCTAAGGGTTTTGTTAGAGAATCTGTCGAATTCCGTTCTAAAATGACATAATCAATGGAGCGATTTCCATTCCACTCTTTAACAACTGTTTTACCAAATCATGTGTCAGTTGTATATGTTTGTTCTTTCCATTGTAGGTTTTATTTTTAGCAATATCTATTGCCAATTGACAATCACAATGCATTTATACAAATGGGGTTGATTTCATTCCTAAAAAAATGTTTGCTAAGAATTTTTTAACCACTCAACTTCACTACTAGCCATTTTGAGAGCAAAAAAATTAGATTTTATTGTTGATCTTGCAATAATTGTTTACTTGTTTGATCTCCATGTAACTGCACCACCCCCAAGAGTAAACACATAACCATTCAAAGATCTAGTTAGCATCCTTGCACTATTCTAGTATAACAAGAAATCCACTATATTTAATGACATAATCCATTGTACTCTTAAATATTTCACGAGTCTTGCAAGCGCATCCTAATGATCCTGACTCGGACATTGAGTGTACCTACTCAGTCTACTTAGAGCATAAGCAATGTCTGATCTAGAAAAACTAATTAAATGCAATAAGCTCCAAGTTAGCTGGGCTTATTGACTATGAGAAATAGATTCTCTTATGTTCTTCTTTAATTTAGAGTTAGCATCACAAAAAGTGCTCACTGACACATATAAAAACCCTAAACAATTGATTTCTGAGTGTATTTTTCTTGGGATGGTAATATGGTATCTCCCTTCCTTATGACTCTAACTCCTATAATAACATTTGTTCCACTCATATCTTTCATCTCAAACTTAGATCCAAGAAAAAGTTTTGTTGTAAAAACTATATCATCACATGTACCAAAAATCAACATGTCATCTACATATAAACATATAATGACACATTCACCATTTTCAGATTTAGTATACACAATTTTTCAGCATTACTAATAGAAAAATCATCACAAAGTATAACATTATCAAGTTTGCACATTTTTTTTCTTTTGACTTGGAATTGCACATCCTTCAGGTTAGTCATGTAAATTTTTCTTTTGACTTGGAACTGCACATCCTGCAGGTTAGTCAGGTAAATTTTATCCTCTAGTTCATCATTCAAAAAAGCTTTTTAAATACTCATTTAGGGAATAACTAACTTATGGATAGATGTTAGAGCTGGCGACAGATAGAGGAAATCCTAGTAACTTGGGCAAAAATATCAAAGTAATCTATGTAGGGTTTTTGAGTAAAACATTCACTACTAATCTTACCTTATATTTTTTTATAGATCCATCACAGTGATAGCTTTTCTTAACGATCCAGTTAGAACCAATGGGTGTTGCACCTTTAGACAAATCTACTAAGGCCTAAATGTTATTTTTCTTAATTGAATCAATTTCAATACTAATGGCCTTATCCCAATGTTTTGCACCAAGAACACTAGTAGGTTCTAAAAAACTTGTTGAATCATTTTCAACTAGACAAGTGTAAAATCATCTCTAAAGGAGATTTCCTTTCATTGTCTTTTACTTCTCCTCACATCCTCACACATGGCATCATTAGCAGTATCTATAGGTTGTTCAAATGTACCACTACTCTTTAAGGGCATAACATGTTCAAAGAACTCAACATATTTTGTCTCTATTATAGTGTTACGTCCAACTATATAACTATTTAGAACAAGAAACCTATAGGCAACACTATGTTTCACATAGCCTAAGAACATACAATCAGGAGTTTTAGAACCTATTTTCCCCTTCTTAAGATAAGGTAACATCACTTTAGCCAAACACCCCCACATTGTTAGGTATTTAAGATTATGTTGATAACATTTCCACAACTCATGGGTGTTTTACTAGTTTTCTTATGTGGTATCCTATTTTGCAAAAAGCATGTTGTAACTAGAGCTTCTCCCCAAAGATTACAAAAAACCATAGAACTAATAAGCATAAAATTCATCATTTTTTTAACAGACATATTTTTTCCTATCAGCTACTCCATTAGATTCAGGTGAATATGGTGGGGTTACTTCATGAATAATACCTGATAACCATTAAACAAAACATATTCAACACTCCTTTTAATTTTCCTATTCAATTGAATTTCTACTTTCGTTTTATAGGTTAAAAACATATCAAAAGCTTCATCATTATGTTTAATTAAGTACACTTTGGTGTATCTAGAATGATCATCTATAAATGTTACAAAATAAATATTACCACCTCTAGACATGGTCTATTTTAAATAAACAAGATTATATGAATTAAACCAAGAACTTCAGTTTGACATTCTATAGAATAACATGTTTTCTTCATTATTTTAGATTCTACACATATATCACATTCCCTATTTTGTTTGTCGTGCATGTTAAATAATCTTAGTTGTTGTAATTTCATAACAAATAAAGAATTTACATGTCTTAAACTAGTATGTCACACATCATAAGAATTAACAATATAAACAGAAGACACAGGTAACTTCATAAATGTTCAATACAAAAAGACCTTGATCACAATATCCCTTTTCCATAAACACATTTTTTTTGTCATAACAATCTCGTCATATTCAAATTGCACTTTAACCCCAACTTTTCCCAGAAGTGCTACAAAGATCAAATTAACTCTAATAGATGACACACGTAGCACATCACTTAAAGCCAGAGTCTTACCTATGACAAGAGTTGTCCTATAATCATTGAGATAAACTTGTTCTTCTCTCACACTTGTGAAACACATTTTTGTTTGCACAGATGTATCTGGTAGTCCGAGAGTCTACTACTCATTTACTCACGTTGGTCACAAGGTTCACTTTTAAAACGATCGCAATAATGGTATCTTCTCCTTCGACTGTATTTTTCTTAGGAGGATTGTCGTTCTTGACCTGCACTAAGGTGCATTATGACATGGTCTTCCGCAAACAAAAACATTTCCCTTATTCTTAAAGGTGGGGTTAGTTCCGTTGGGATGAGAAAATTTATTTATTAATTTTCTTCTTGTGATCAATTTTTTTCTTGTACCATTTTGAAGTTGGTTTGTCTTCTACAATATTTGCCTTGACAAACAACGGTTTAGCCCTTGTAGCAACACATTCTTTTTGTTGGTGTCTTCAATAATGCTATGAGTGATCAAATTTGACAGTGACATTTGTCTGTTTCTATGCTTCAATTGTTGTTTGTAGTTCGTCCAAAATTGCAGATGTTTTTCAATCAGTAGTTCGGAGACGAATCCATCAGGCAAGACCATGTTCTCTGCCTTGATATTTTCAAAGAGCTTATGGTATTCGTTTACCTAAATCTTGATGTCCTTGTCTCAATCATCTCCCATCGATGGTAGTTTCCGATCACGAACCTTTGTCTAACAACATCTTCGACAATATATTTGAGAATAAGAGAATCACATATATCTTTTGCTTCCTTGTAAGAAAAGCAATATACATCGAACGAATTGTTAGATAACGCATTGGACAAGGTGTGACGACATACCTTATTCACATGAGTTCATTCTTCAATTTGTTTCATAGGCAAACTAGAGTCGGATTTGGAAGTTGTAAGAGCAATAACAACTCCATACATGTCTAACAAAATAGCATCGAAAATTCTAACCGGTGAAGACTTTAATTTTCGAAACATTCAGAAATGGTTTTGCAAAGATGGTATGAGTTGTGGAAACACTATTTGATGTCTCTGGTGTAGAGGTTTTGTTGATATCCGTACCGTCAGCCACAAGTCTTTATAATTGTAGTAAATAAAGGTTGAAAACATGAACAAAGTAATCTCCTAAGTTAAGAACTTAGTTGTGGTGTATTGTGCAAGTTGTCCAAGATACAATAGGAACTTTTTAGAAAATAACTGAAGATCTCATAAATAACAAGTAAACTGTTAAACTCCTAAGAGTAAAATAACCTAGAGCACTTGAAATATTAGAAAAGAAAAGCAAAAGAATGAAGATGTGTAAAAGAGTAAAGAGCCCTGGTTTCAACACTCAACCACACTAGAAAAGAGCAGAGTCTACCATAAGCTTGTTCTGCACTTCTCCTTTTCTTCTTTTGCAATATCGATTTACAACAAGATTCGCATTTCACGTCCATTTCAATTCGTTCTCCTTTCCATCCCTCCTCTTAAATGCAATAAAAGAAAATTAGGTCTTTTATCTAAACTTTTTTTGTTTTTGGCTGTGACCTTGGTTGGCAAGATCCTTTTGCCTCTACACCACCCGTGAACGTTGGTGTTGACACCCCTTTTCCGCAATTCAACTCTTTCGTAACCTTGTGAGATTATAGATACATGTAGGTCAAGAATATTTCTATAAATAGATATCTCTTCTCTAAAATTACATTCACTCTTACATCTATTGTTCTGAGTTGTATTTGCTAGCTCTGTGCTCCTCGCCATACTACTCGAAAATTTCTGTGTACCTTAAAAGGACTTGAGCAACATACTGCAGTTAACTCCTTTAGAACAGTATTCATCCACATCTCAGAAAGGCACCTTGTTTGTTTTCTCAAACAACTTTTATTGCAAAAATATCCATTACAATGATTTTATACTTCATCGTAAAAAGCCTTACTAACTCAAATCAGAAAGTTATGATATCACGTGTTTGATCGTTACAATAATCATAGATTCATCATCTGATGGCACGGTGCTTTATTATTTGAAGAGCATTTCGGCCACCATGCAGAAACACTTGGCATGCACCTAGCGGGATCAAAAGTAATAAATCTATATGAAAAAATTAATCGAGGACGATCTCCCTTCAAAGGTGAATTGGCAAAACTATATTTTCTTCGGAATTATTATTCAATATTCTCTCTGCCAGTAACATGTCATCAGGCGTAGTAACCTGCAAAACAGTTCGCATCAGTTTAAATATTTTGTAACTGAAGTTAAAATATAATTCTAGTAAAATTTAGTAAATGAAGTCAAAATAAAGTTATATCCAAGAAAGTCTTTTTATTTTTGGTTAAATAAATATAAATAGCCAATTGATGTTCATAATAACATAAGTAAAAGAAATTCTACCAAAAAAGAAATGTAACATATAATCCTAACTTGATAAAACGGGCCTTTTTCTTCTGCATCCCCGTAAAATTCTTAGGCATCACCTATTCATTCTAAAATGGGTCCAGAAAGTCCATTCCGGAATTAATGGAAGGTGTGCTAGAACTTTGTAGCATTCAGATAGAAATATCCTAAAATTAGTCAACCAAGCCGAATTGTATTAACCATAATCCGACCCAAGATAGGTTATGAAAAAGGTCAAATTTTCAGGCTTCAATTCTTTTGAGCTTCAATTTGTTGGGCTTAGTCAAAGTGAGTGCCGGCTACATATCACGTCTTATGGCAGCATATGACGTGAGTTACAATACAAGGCTTTGTATGGTTTCATGTAATAAATGGCTAATCAATAATCATCAAGGCTCCAAATTCCAATAGAGAAGAAATAGGGAGAAGTTTGCCTACCTTAATGTTGGTATAAGATCCTTCAGTGATATAAACAGGATGCTTAAGGTGCTCAACAATTGACACATCATCAGTAACTTCAAGACCTTCTCTGCAAGCAAGGTTGCGCATAAAATTCAAGTTAGATTCTAGAAATCATTGCATCTTCTAAACGTTGATGCAATTTATAAACCAAATAATCTGTACTTGTCACCGCACATTCCAATTTAGTGGTGAGTTCTCATCCAATTGTCCAACTAGTGTTTGCATAGCACTCGAGTCCATATAAAACATGACACTACGACAGTATATTTCATACTTTGATATCGTACATAACAGAATAATAATAAGATGACGCTTTAAAAGTGTATAAATAGTTTACACTAAATTGAGCATAAGAATGAGGAACTACCTATTTACAAGCTCAAAGCCTTTCCTCAGCAACTCAGGCTTAATAACCTGTAAAAATGGATAGCATATAAGTAATTGACCAAGTCCTCAGACAAAGATAAGATATATTTTATTATTGACCTGTGGGGTCTGCATCTCCCATAGCGTTTTTCTGTCCAGCGTTTTAACTACAAATGATTCACTGTTTGCCTGCAAAAAGATTGCAAGACAAACATCAGTACCTTTACCCATCAGAGTAAAGGGACTAAATTCATGCATATGTGAGCTATTCAGCATAACAATTTCAATTTATAAAAGACATTCTTGTGACACAAATTTCATGTAGTTAGTGCTACTTCTATTAAGAATAAACACAAATGCAGCGGAGGTAAAAGTGGTCCATAGTTGAGCAGCAGGTACATAAATGTGAGGGAAACAACAGACTTCAACCTATACGCAGATGTGATCCTAAAATTACATATAAAATACTTTAGGAGAAATATAAAATCTTGTGGAGCATAACAAAAATGAAATAAAACATATTCAAGAAAGCAGGAGAAAGGAGAGAATACATCAGCAAAAAAAAAGAAACAAATATTTTACTTGAAAGGAAGACAATTTATCTTCATTAACCTACATCTTTGTTTACCTTACACTTAGGTAAGAGGGATTGAGAGGAAATATAAAAGAAAAATCAAGGTTTGAAGATAATGTTAGTTGTTGGAATTCATAACAGAAAATGTAGTTAACCGTTATGAACAGTAATCTGCCATTAAGACTCCAAGGAAATACACAGCTGGGATTCTTGCATAAAGTTTCTTATCACGTTTGGATTTGAAATTTTCTACAGAATTATTTCTGTGGATGGGTGATATAAAAAATTCACTTTTTTAGAAGAAAATTCATCAGCCACTTAAACTAATGGAGGAAACTGACATTCGCTTATAACAAATAGTAAATACCTCTTTGATTGTGGCCTTCACAGGGACACCAAGAACCGCAGCTCCATTTGATAATCCATCTTTAAGGACCTAAAACAGAATACAAAAGAGCAATCTAAGCATCCTCTAACGTGATCCAGCGGATAGTAAATGGAGAGAGAACCCCAAAGGCAAGGGAGGGGGCGGGCAGGTGAAATTTGAAAAAATGCCCAACCAAAAACAGAAACTATTTAAATCGAGTAAAATAGTACGGATATAATAACACTATGTGGATCCAAACAAATAGCATGAAAGCTTCTACATGATCTGTGGACTCTAGCGTGACTTTCGTGTTAATAACAACCCAGAGTTTTGTTTAGCTTTTGTTTGTTCCTTTTAAACACTAACACCAACCTAGAAGATGAAGGTACAGCACAGGATGTGGATAAGACACAATTCATACACAGAAATATAACAAACGTTATGAAACATTGGACAAAATATGACTAGAATACAATGTCTTAAATTAATATAAAATTAACACAAAATTATGTGTCAGTAAAATGTTATAATCCACCAAATTATATAATAATTCCAATTTGTAGTATTCACTTAAAAGTTTAAAAATAACAATAAATTATAAAAATGCAGACAAGCTAGGATTATTTGAAGTGTTTGTGAGATGTCCAATATGGATACATGCTTGATGCTGATCAACACAGCAAAGCTAGGGCTACTATTTTAAAGTGTCCGTGCATCCGTGATACTAACATAAATATAAAATTGACATTTTCCTGACTGTATCACAACTGGAAGACATGAATTCTGCTGTATCTCACTCACACCCAACTAATGCAACATTGTTAAATTTCCTTAATGAATATGTAACTTTAAGAAAAAAATCAAGAGCATTGGAATTAAATTTGAGCATTGGAGAAATGTATTCGATCCAGACCTTTCTTACATCACTTGATAACACCAAAGGTCTTGCAGAATCATGAATGCAAACAAGCTCAGAGTTCGGATCAACAGCCTGCAAAAAAATATAGAAGAACATCTAATAATTCAATCATAAAGGTATCAACAACTCAATGATAACAACAAGGTTGTCAAACTTGAGAGCCTAAGTAAGCTTGTGGAGCTCCAGTAGAATCAACTCATAAGAGTCAACGTATTATACAAAATAATATTGAAAAACTTATTAGTGACATATATGCACAGCATAATAATCTTAACAATAATTCAACATTTCAACTACGTGATAAACAAAGTAGCAAACCACAATAATAAAGTGTGATAATATATTACAACTAAATAGGAAGGATTCAACTACATAAATGACCAAATCATATACATAAATGTGAAAAAAATAAGATCCTATATGAAAACTTTTCAAAAAGAAGTTAATTTATCTGAGCCACAGTAAAACACTAACACACTGGGGTCAATGGAGGGCAAGAAATACGTTTGATTTCAAACTCACCAACTTGCTTCTTAACTAAGACTTTATGTGAGTTTATCAAGAATGGAATGGGGGGAATTAACACAAGATATGAAAAGAATTAAATCTTAATATGAGAAAAGAAAAATAATATGATGGAATATTTAAATAAAGAAAAAAAAGAAGACTCACCATAAGCACAAGTTAATAAAGAAAACATGTTGCTTAACTTTACTCTTAACCTGTAAGTTTCTTTGAAGGTTGAAAAAGGAAGTAGTGTTTGAGAGAAGACAAACTCGAAATTGAAGTAAAAGAATAAATAGAATACAGTATTCGATATTTCCTTAACCAGCTTCTTATATAGCACGAATAAACATTTTTAATAGACAAAATTATTTTATGTTTTTAAATTTTGACCAGGCATAATTTATAAAAAAAAAGTACACAGAAACTGACATTGATTATAAATATAAAAGTAACATGTATAGTACAAGGAGTAAAAGATTGAGGATTGTATATCAGTAAAAAAGGATGCAAGATGAGAATTTACAAGGCGGCAAATATATAACATTAGTGCATGTACTGAAAACATTTTCTGCATTAGATGGGCGATATCCCCTCTCTCATTAATCTCATTCAATCTAGTTCCGTCCCTGCTCAAATTGATCCAGAAAAGATTTTGGCAGCGAGTTAACTAGTTTTTTCTACCTAGAAATGTAAACTTTTAAGATTCTGGTAGTTAACTTGAGATTTGAGAGCCTTGCAATTAACTATATAGTTATCTCGAAAGATTTCCAAGAAAATGGTTGTCTTAGCGAACAAGATTTTGGTTATCCAACCACATTTAAGATTGTTTTTTCTTGTTATTAGGGGAGGAAGGGGGTTGATGTCAGGTTTCCCATTCCCAACTAATGAATCAAACTAATGAAATAACAGAAAAAGCTTGAAAATAACCCGTCATTAAGATTTTTAAAACTGCACATTCCTGAAGGCCATTGTAAACAGAATCCTGTCTTTCTTTTCCAGGCAGTGCAAATTTGAGTTCCGCTTGGTAATTTCCCATTGCATCTGAGAAAAAAAGATTATTAATAACCAAGAGGGAAGTACATGGTTTGCAAAAAGAAACCAAAGCTAAAGGAGGGGGGAAACCTTCAAAAACTTCTCTGAATGAAGGATCACACACCACAATGACTTCTTTCACTTGAACCATGTGAAAAAAAGTGTGGAAACTGCAAAGCATTGGCATATCCGGAGCTCATTATAGCAGAAAGAAATAAAAGATGATATAAAAGCATATGTACGAGTGGAGTAACAAATCCGAACTAGTAGAGTTGACTTGTTAATGCAGTGTTGATGAAGGTACACAGAAAGCAATAATATATGGTTGGCATGAGTTATGTAGCATGTATTGATTGTTGAATACAGAATTGAAGCCATATGACATAAAACATAAAGATAGGATACTATAGGACTACCTAAACAAAGCAATGGGTTGACCGAAAAGAGGAAGATACTGTTTTGGTATGCCAGCCTGTGATAGGAAAGAAATAGAATTAAAAATGAAATAAATTAGAGAAAAGGTTGAAGAGAAGAGGAAATTTAGGAAGAAGGAGAACAGACTCCCATCCTCTTGCCCTGGCCTCCGGCCAACAGGACAACCGACACACTTCTTTCTCTCACAACATCGTCACCAGACTCCACCGTCTGCTCCTACATAACACATTGTCATCATTAATTCAGTCATATAATGTAATGATGGAAGTTGAATCCAAGCACTGACTTGCAGAGGTTGAGGTTGAGACTGAGCAGAGCAGGAAGTGAGGCTTAACTTTGCATTTCTCTTTGAACCGATTTGAGTAATAGGAGCAGCTGAGGAATGTGTAAGAAGCAAGAGTGAAGCAGAAAACAAGGAGGAAGAGGGAAAGAAAAAGAGAAGGCGTACAGTGACTTGCCTGTGTTTGGGAGTCTGTGAATCAACGGTGGAAAGGGTCGAGGCGAAGAAAACGAGGAAGAACAGAGACGGAGGTGAAAGGAAACTGCAAAGGCGGCCATCTCTGATTCACTCTTCCTTACTGTTCCTCACACCTCCAACCAAACGTTATTATTTCTTCACAGGCTTCATCAACTTAAAACCCAAAGGCCCACTTCTATTAAGAAATTTCTTCTTGCACCCGATCTTGTTCAACCTTCACCCGATGCGTTATGTTAAATAACAAAAATATCCTCTTTAGTTTTAAAATAAGAAGGAGGGTGCAAATCAAAATACATTCTGGATTTAATATTCTCATAATATTTTTAGATCCGAAATTCTTTTTTGGTATTTCTGGAACTTCCACATTGTTTAATAAGATTTTGGTTTTCCAATTTTATTTTGATTCACTTGCCTTACTCATACCCTTCCCTACTGCTGTCGACTAGACTATGTCAACTTGCTCGTGATTTTGGTTTCCCAATTATATTTTGGAATTTCACTTCTGAAACACAAAAATTTATTCTAAATTTTCTTTCCGAAAATGTGTTTTTTAATTCAAGATTTTTAATTTCAGAATGAAAAGCATTTTTGGAAATTTGAAAGATGATTGGATGCAGGTAAAAAATCGTCAAGTACAGGAAGTCTAGGTCATCCATTCTTGTAATTTTTAATGAATAAAAATATGTGGAAATTCTTCCTCAATCTCCATGCATTTCGTCTCACATCCCATACTTTAAAAAATACATAAATTAGTCTTTCACATTTTTTACTAATTTTTTAATTTTAAAATTTAAAAATTTATCAGATTATAAAATTTAAAAGTTAAAATTTGTGATTTTTACAGTACAAAATACAAAATTTATATTTTAGATTATAAAATTTAAACTATAAATTCCGAGAATTATAGAATGCAGAAGGGATAATTATGTCAGTTTCAAAAGTGTTGGGGTGTGGGAAAAAATCATGGGGGTGTAAGAAATCTCTAAAATATGTTCTAATAAGAATAACAATAGACTGGGCCTGGGGCGGGAGAGCCCAATAAGGATGGAAAGAAAGAAAAGGGGAGGAGAGAGAGAGAAAGAGAGAGAGAATTGGAAGAGGAAATGGGATCGGGAAAAAATACGGCAGAGTTCTTCAGAAGAAGGGATGCGTGGAGGAAGCATCCCTTGCTCACCAATCAGTTCCGTCACGCCACCCCTGGCCTTGGCATCGCCCTCGTCGCCTTTGGCTTCTATCTCGTCGGCGAACAAGTCTACGATCGCCTCAATGCCGATTCTCATGCTCACGTACTCTTATCTTCTTCTTCTTCTTAGGGTTTCCCCCTATTCTTCCTATTCCTATTAAACTCACTGATTATCCACGCATACTATCACTGTTAATCGAATATGATTTGTTATCTTTTGCGCTCTTGCAGGTGAAAGCCGAAAATCACCACTAGCTCAACTATTGGACTCCGTCATCGCTTTCCCTCTTTCATAATAAGCTGTGTCTTCATTAATGTTCTCGAAGCCTTCACTGAATGTATAAATTTCAGACTATATTACCTTCTGTGCCACTCAGTATGTCTTGTATGGCTACATTTTATGTCTTTTTGAATCGTTGACATTACATTATACTTTTTTTCTATCGCATTCCTGTTTTTGCCTTTATGTGCCTTTTTCACAAAATTTAATCCTTTACGTCTCAACCATCCCTTAATTTTTATATTCGTATTTCCAGCAACATCTGCTAACTCAGCCGATTAGGAAATAAAATTGATCAGTTGTTTTGGATTGAATTTACCTTTAGTAATGTCCAGGACTGGATTGATTTCAATTTTAGGGACCAAAATTTGAAGTTTCACTCCCTGTTTTTTCACACAATGCGTATGAAATTTAATCATTCAACTCAGAGGTGCAGGCAAATTTCCTCTTGCGAGTGTGGAAGATAACCGAACTGTAGGAGTAGTGTCTTTTGTTGGTTTGGGTAATTGAAATGGACTTCTCCGTTGGAGTAGTGTCTTGGTTCGGGTTCTTGAATTGGAGCCTTAACTCTAGCCTCCTCTGTTTTAAAAACAGAAAATATTTATAACCAAAGAAAAATGTCCGTGCACTTTATTAGTTAAGGCTCACTTCTGAGTTTCACTTGTGATTCTTATTTTCTTTCTAATGAATTTTATCTGTTAATTGTGTGTTAGAAAGAGTGTATCTAACAGTTTGTTGTTGACATGCTCATATTGATCAATTAACCACGCGGACAATTCAACAGCAGAGCTAAAGAAATGGCAGTAATCAGAATCATGATCATGATGCAATTCAAAATTAATTACAGTAAATCAGCAAAAGAAAAAGAGGGGGACCTAGCTTATTATTTTGTGTTTATCTTGATCTAAGCTCGCTCTTTGTGTTAGGAGTCTCACTTTTAAGTAGGATGAACTACTTGACTTGATATTTCAAGACTCTTCCACCTAATAAATCTGACTTTTTAGTTAGCTCTCCTCTTGTGTTTAAATCGTAACAAGTGGTTTTTTCATTGTGAGTTAGACTACAAAAGAGATTACATATAGATTTGATTAAGGTGTAAACCTAATACTGATAAGTGACTGAAGTCGCCAATAGAGTGAAAGTTTGTCCCCAGAAGGGTGAGTTGACAATGTTAAGAGTCTCGTATCGAATAAAATAAGTTATTTGAGATTATACTCAGAGCTTGAGGCTCTCTTGCTTAATAGATCTGTTTTTAAGTCCTAACAATAAGGCAGACATTTTGGTTGTTAGGTGCATGTTCTTGTACATCTTCGCTCTATGTACAAGAACATGTTCTTCGCAAATATATGTTTTAAAAGGGGACTGAATATTTAGTGATTGGGTGCACGAGTAATCTGTCATTGATTTAAATTAGGAATTGGGTTCTTTGAAGCTGAATTTCGTCAAGACATGGTTTAATAGCTGATGTTATCTCACGTCAATGATTGGAAGTTTCTTCAAATGCAGACCCAAATGTGACAATAACGGGAAACACCTCTTCGTTTTCACGCTACTTCGTTGCTCCTACATGATTTGAAATGAACACTGGGAAGAGCAATACTATTTAGTTCCAGTATTTTATAATGAAAAAAAAATTACCTCTTATCTTTTTCATATATTAGCATTCCAACAAGGCATCACGAATGATTGGAAACCTTTCTTTGTCGCTAATTTTGACGTTCGCTACTCAAGTTGATTGGAAACATTTATCAGCGCTACTCAAGTTGATTGGAAACATTTATCAGCGCTACTCAAGTTGCGTGGTTCCTTTATTTCAATATTAAATAACTGAGATCTATATAATGATTTTAATTGGTTGCTTATTTTCCTTAATCATATTCATACATGCAAAGAATAGTGTCAAATTGAAAAGGGTACATGTAAGTAATACCATTTCATTTTTTTGCAAACTTCACTCTGTTGCACTTGTGACAGCTAAACAAGTTTAGGCATATTTCTTTGGTGAAGCCATCCACTACTATAGGCGCCATACAGTTTACTTTTTTCTTGATCTTTCGCTGCAACTTGCATGTGCAGAAGATTTTACTTCTATATGAAATAAAGCTAGTAAAAGTCTTATTTGTAACCAGAAATTCATTGCGGCAGTAGCTACAGTTCATAGGCATAAGTGCTAAGAAAGAAGGTGATATACAGAGTTCCATTATTGCTCTGCAGCCTGTGCAGCAACATATTCACCTAATCAATTTTTCTATATGCTCACTTTTAATAACCATTACTTATGAATTTCCTTGTGAAACTGATTTGTGTTTCACCTCCATTTCTACCCCAGTACCCACAACTCAAATAGAACCTAACCACTAAATGAGGATAAAGAATAAAGAATGGCAATAATTTCATTGTCAATCTTCCTACCTCAATGTTAAAGATCAGACGTAACGCAAGTCAATATCTGTAGTCACTTTCATATATCTAAATTAGTGTCCTGTGACAATTTTTAGCCTCAGAATCCATCTCCAAATTTAATTATTTTTTAGTAGTAACAGTTGGGTATTGAGTTTCCTTCTTATGATCCTTTGTAGAGAAAAAGTTCAAATAGAGAAACATATTTGATATCTCACTGAGTGGAGAGGGGTCTAAAATAATAAGAAATTTCATTTTTTCATATTCATTCATCATTGGATTGAGTTGAAATTTGGATAGTTGTTTCAAAATACTTGGTTCTTCGTTCTTCATTTGGATCGTTGATACAAGCTCTGACTGAGGAGATATTCAATTCGCACGGTAGATGTGTATTTGGGGTTTTACCTTCCTTATTCTCTATTTGTAAATTTTATTGCTTTGATGTTGTGATTAGCACCATTTTGTGTACTTGATTGAGACTCTTTTGTACCTTTGTCAATCATAATGGAGCTATTTCTTTACTTTGGATGACTCGTAGTTTTTGTTCTTACTTTGAGTAATTTTCCATGTTAAAATCTTGGTGTCTTTATAATTTGCTATTGTTGCTCATTTGTTGTTGTTCCTCATAGATTCTTGTAAGTTAGAGGGATTTATTGTCATTGCATTAACGGTCAGAGGGTCCCTCTATATCGTTATTGTGTTGTGGTTTCCCATGATAGTGACATTTGAGCTCTTTGGTTATAGTTTTAGGATTGTTTGACTTGCTTGATTGATGGGGGCCAATAGTAAAATGGTTGCTTCAAATGGAACTAATTATCATTTACAAACATCACCATATATGTGGCGGTATCTGGCTGCCACAAAGTACAATATGACGGTCTTATGCAAGCCGCCACAACATCCACTATTTAACACCTTGTATAAATTGACGTTTAAATGTTAGTTAAAATTGTTGTAATTGTTTTAATTGACAAAATGATTTCAATGCAAGGAAATAGTCCATGTCGGCACTATTGATGTTAAAATATGACGTTTGTAATGGTCATTACTATAATAAATTATGAACTATGATATGTTACTTACAACTTTCGTAATTTGAATATTAAACATTATAATATATAATATATATTTAAACATGTTTTCATAATTTAATTAAATATGTTTTCATAACCACTAATCTCATAATTTAATTAAACTTGTTTTCATAATTACTAATAAAATAATTAAACAATACATTATAATAAGAAAATATATTCATTCATTTCATTTCAAAAGTATATCAAAGTTCACTTATGTTCAAAAAGTATACCAAATTAAAGGACATGAAATGTTAACTTGATATTTAAAGAATAAATATTCTTCTTAATGTCCACACACTACAAGACACATGTTAATCAATATTGCTTTCTTTGCTTGATCTTAGAATTTGATTTAGTAATGGAGCACCACTTTTGACATCCATACCTAAAATAAATAAAAAATAGTTGTAAGTTATTCATTTTCAATGTTTATAAAATAAATAAAGACAACAATATTGTAATGAACATTTAAATAATTTCAGTAAACTACTAAGTTATACCTCATTTATACAGTCATGTACTACCTATTTCCATGCTAGAGTTGAATGTCTCTATAACCAATGTACCATTGTAACAAGTTTCCTCTCTAAAGACCTAGAATATTTTATTATTAAAGTTAAAGAAAAGTATATAAATAGAAAAATCAGTTATTCATGTTTCATTTTAAAATAATCACCATCTCTCTAAATTTTTCATTTTCCTTTCTTTGCCTTCTCTCTCTAACTTTCTGAACATCTCGGTCATCAGAATGACGATTGGAGTCTGCCATTGGATTACTGGCAGCGAATACTACAAGATTGCCCGATTAGAGTTTTAGACAAAATAAATTCATTTTTGCTCCTTTTTTCTTTGAGTCAATTTTTGAAATGTTAAGTTTGTCTTGGTAGATATTGTTGCATGTGAGGTTTCTAGCTTCAGAATTAGTTCATCTTAGCTCAGGATTCTAGTGATGTAGTTAGATTTGTTATCATAACTCTGTGGTGCAGGTAGATTTGGAACTCTTAGTAAGCACCAACTCAAACTCAAGTAAGGGAAGTTAGTTTTAATTTCAAATACAACCCTAGGTTAGAAGATCTGGATGTAGGGGTGACATGGTCACCAGTTTCAAGTTTTGTTTGTAGGATTGATTATTTCTGAGTAATGTAGGATATTATTGAAATCAAATGTGAATATGTTGATTTTGATATGGATGATTTATGGTAAATATTTTTGTTTGAATCTGAATAATTGGTTGATTTATATAGTTGATATATTGTAAGTTAATCTTGAAGTGAATGAGTTATTGAATTTGTTCTTGTTTGACTCTGAACGATTTAAATTGGGTTGATATAATGATGACATATATTGATAGAGTAAATTGATAAGTACCATGTTAAAATGTATATATATATATATATATATATGGGTTTTGAATTGTTAAATTAGATTGTATATATATGATGAAATTGGGTGGAAATCATGTATTTTTGGCAGAATTATGTAGATTTTTCTGCATATCTCGCTCAAGTAAGAATAGAGTGAAAAGACGGGGTGCTCTCAGGTCGATTTTCGCTCAGACAAGACCCATTTTCGCTCAAACAAAAATGGCGTAAATTTTGAGGTGCTATCGGGTTCAATCTTGCTTAAGCAATATAACTTTCGCTTGGGCAAGACCCATTCTCGCTCAACCGAGATGATTTTTGCTCAAGCTAGACTAAAAAAAACTTAAAACTGAATTTTTTATCTTTTCTTTTAAAAGGTTAGGCTTTATGTATATTTAATTGAAAAATCCTTTAATTAGATATTTATGTGATTCTTGGATGGATTTTTGTGTGTTTTGAAATTCTAAGTTTTGGTATGATTTAATTGTGTGATTTTGGATATTGTGAGATGTTAAATATAAATCTTAATCAATACATGATATTTTCAGGAAAGAAACTATCGTGTTAAGATTGTTTAGGATGTGCATTGACTATAGATTCATTTAGAAGAAGGTATCTTAACTCTAATGATATAATGAAATCATATAGATGAAGTTATTTAGGTGGTGAGAGTCGAAGGAGGTTCATATGAATGAGTAAGTTGATTGAAAGATAACTAAGTTGACTTGTTATATGAGTTAACCATGTCATACTATATGATATTGAGATTACTTATGCACATAGATATGTGGATTCACATTAAGTATGACAAGTGCAGAGTGCAAATATCTGAGTCTAAGTCAGTGCACGAATCTTCCGGAAGTAGAGTCATGTGTCTGAGTATGTTGGTCAGTAGAAGTCTGAGATGAGTAATGTGAATGATGAATTATGATAGACACTTGATGGTTTGAGAAAATGTATGATAGTTGATGACTTTATGTTTATTAAATTGAACTTTAAATTATATAAGATTCTTTTATAGCTCGCTACTCTATTGTTTGTTGTGTTTTATTTTCTTTATCTATGATGATCTCGTATTTATACGAAAACATATGAGGTTGCATGTGATGGAGCTCCTCAGTGAGCATCCAAAGGATGAGATGTTTTTATTTTGAATGTTTTGTTTTTAAACCTTGTGTATATATTAAAATTCGTTTGAAGGGAGATATATTTTGAAAAACAGTATGAGATAATTGTATATATTTATATGTTAATTAGATATTGCATGCATATTATTTTATGGATAAAATAGGGATGTTAAGTAAAAGTTATAAAAATTGTATACAATATAAATAAATTCATTTTCACCTTTTTAAAACTTTTCATTATTTTTAAGCTTTGAATTTCTAAATACTTTTTATATTGTTTGAAAAAAAATCTTTTATCATACCACACATTTGAAGAGATAACAAAATTTAAAATAATTTAATTAATTGAAATTTGATTTTGAATAAAAAAAATCCTTCTTAAAATTAATTAAAAAATGATAAAATAATTTAGTTGCACATATCAAACTAAAATTTTTTATTAGGAAAAATATAGGGGTGTTCCTTTCTAAATATTAATATTGCAGTAAAAGTTTGTCAAACTTAACCTTTGCAACCACCTAAGGGGAGGAAATAGTTTGCACTAAAAGAAAACCAGAGAGACCACCTAAGGGGACTGATAAATCCAAAAAAATTGCTAACAAGTTCTCTCCAACACGTCGCAATGAAGGTCTCTTCATTTTTCTGAAATGTTAGAGGACTGGAAACCACAAAACTGTGGAGATGTTGATTAGTTTATTTAAACTACATAAAATCCTTCTGGTTTTTCTTGCTGAACCTATGGTGTCGTACATTGATGCTCTTGAAGTCCTTTTCAAATCTATTAATATGCATTTGGTGGCTACGTCTCCTATTGTTAATATAGTTGCTAAGTTTTAGTGTTTGTCGGTTCTTAATCTGGTCTAAAATTTCTTGGTAAATGAATAGTTTATTTTTGTAACTTGCCATTTTCATGATAAATATTTTAGCTTTGCAGGTGTTTATGGTGATAACACATATGAGGCTAGAAGGTTTTTGTGGAGGGATCTTAGTTCCTTCATAGGGCCTTGGTGTATTATGGGAGATTTTAATGTTGTGCTCTAGGTAGATGATTGTAAAGGGGGGTGGCTCCTAACCAGGTTTCTTGTAATGAATTCCTTGATTGGATTAATACTTGGTGTAATGGAAGGAGAAGGTTGCATAGAATTCATAGATGATTGGATAGAGCGTTATGTAACGGAGTGTGCCTGGATGAATGAGATTCTTGTACTTATTAGGTTATTATTAAAACTTGTTTTGATCTTTCCCCTATACTTGTTAGTCTTGCTAGTAATTCTTTGAAGAAGGTTAGCAATTTTTGTTTCTTTTCTATGTGGCTTCAAGACAAATCATGTCTGAAGCTTATTCATGATTCTTGGGACAATAAGATTGTTGGGTGTCCTATGTTTATTTTGCAACATAAGTTAAAAAGGTTGAAAACTGAGCTCCATGATTGGAATAAAAATTCTTTTAGTAATGTTCACAGTGCAGTTCTTCTTAAGTAGGGTCTTGATGGAAGAGGGCCAAGCACAACTTTCCATGAAAGGCAAGAGCCAAGTCAAGAGCGTCTAGACCCCAAGCCAAGAGCGTCTAGACCCAAGCCAAGCATCTAAGACCAAGCTAGGAGCGTCTAAATATCAAGCTAGGAGCGTCTAAGA
>Ga0123341_1000778_pt1 | contig 21659 bp, 24 predicted proteins | sample Turbeapinknodule_FD_89959 | JGI IMG/M metagenome (GOLD analysis project Ga0123341, IMG submission 89959) | Root nodule microbial communities of legume samples collected from Mexico - Turtle bean Mexico pink nodule | ecosystem: Host-associated > Plants > Roots > Nodule | place: Mexico: Nepantla...
GCCTAAGGTGCTGAAAATCAAAGCTAAGAGAATTCAAAATTCCCTCCTAAACCTATTCAAAACCGGCGCCTAAACCCATGCATGAGGAAGGTGTGACCTCTTCCTTCACTTTGGCACCTCCTATTCTACTCCTACACCTATCTACTAATACACCCCCCCTCCTAAAGCTCCTAACTAAAGCCTAAAATATGCTATAACAAAAGAGGTTTGTAATCTAAGCACCTTCAACTAAAGAAATTACGAAAAGAGAAAATAAATGTCCCCTAGCTCCTAAAGCTTTGAACATGCTTCTTGTAATCCTTTGAGGTGGGCTTTGACCTCCATGGGCGTCCTTTATTTGTGCCTCTACCTCTTCTTGATCTTGTTGATTGGCCTCCATGTCCTCTTGAGCTTGATCTCCATCAAGGGTTCCTTGAAAAATGTCTCTGCGCCACTATTCAGATAATCTTAACGTATCTGGCACATGGATCTTTCCTTAACTGGAGTGCAACGTTTTAGAGAGTGGCCGCTTAGGTACTAGCTTGTGCACCTAATCTCTAACGCCCTTTGCTTCGTGGGTGCCCTAAGTATTCATGTGCCTGCATGCAGCTTCCTTGGAAACCCTAACCCTAATGGCCTTAATGTCCCTTAGGATTATCCACACGTGTTGCGCCTTCATGCGTCATACACACCATGTGCATGGATCCCTCGCGACTTAGGCTTCCAACACATCTCTTGTCTTTAATTGTTATCTTAACCAAACTTTGTGGCCCACCTTATGTGCCCTCTACAACGTCCTGACAACCGATGTCCGATCTTCTTCCCCTACAAGTGGGGTTCGATATCGATCTCCAACATCGGGGCTTAGGATACAAATATTAAAGACTAACCAATTCACTGGTAGGTGCGTATGGGGCCCACATCACGTGGCCACCTTCCAACACCAAGCATCGGTGCGCGATGTTTGAGGTCAGTCTCTGGGTTGATGACCGAGGACTGGTCGGGAGACAAGCCCCCCAATCTCGAGCTGTAACTTGTTTTAGTGAAGAGACTAAGTGGTTGCACTGGGCGACCTACGTGGCACTGGGTATCGGGTGTGAATAGTGCACCTAAGTGATATCTCATCATTTTTCCGTTGGTGAATGTACACGTGTCGGGATCAATGACTGAGCCTTGTTGGCGCTTGAACTTCTTCGTGTATTGTTTAAACACTTTAACCCTTACCACTGTTTCATCACTTTGATTACGCGAACCTTCATTTGGCATTTGCGGGAAAACGCTATCTTCTCTTTCTTCCAAAACTTCAAACCCTTGAACCTCGTCACCCGAAAGGTTTGATTTTTATTTCCCGGTCATTCTGCCATTTATGATTTTGTTGCTTGTAACATGCTCATATATGCCTGGGATTGTTTATGATTTCTGCATCTCTCTGTGCATTTATTTCTACTATTCATGCTTCGAGTCTCTGTTTTCTAGGCTTTTCTGGTTCTATCGGGTTAGGCCATTTTTGACCTTCTAAAGTTTCTCTTTTTCTTCTTCTTTTTAGCTTTCTTATCCAAGATGACTAAACGAGCCAAACGAGTTCCCGAACCGGCTTCTCCCTCGGACTCCAATTCCATTTCGACTTCATCGTCGTCCCCTGTTCCAACTTCTTTGCCAGTCCCTCCCCTCCTGCCTTGTTCTATAATTCCCTATACCGCTGGGCACCGGTGGACCTTTTAGAGGAAACGTCCACCTTTACAACCCTTGAGAGCATAGCGACCTATAGGAAGAAGCAATCCTGCAATCCATCGCGCGTCTTTGGCAAAGACCACGATAAGTTTGTGCAAATGGTGGCTTGTCACGAGGGTGAGCCAGTATGTTCTGACGAAGCTTCTGACCCCAAAGGCCCTTTCTGCTTCATTCATTCCACCATCTTCCGAAGACTGGGGCTTCGGTTACCCTTTACCCCTCTCGAGCGCACACTTCTAACTGAGGTGAATGTTGCCCCTGCCCAACTACATCCCAACAGTTGGGCGTTCGTGAGGGCTTTCACCATTCTTTGTTGCAGCCTCGGCCTTACACCGTCCGTAGACACCTTCCTTTATTTCTTCGAGGTTAAAGACCCAGGGAAAAACTTGTGGGTCAACTTCAATGATGTGGCTGGGAGGGTGCTCTTAATGCTCTTCCAGCAATCATCAAGAATAACTTCTTCAAAGTTCACAGCAATCGGAGGGACCCCTCTCTTCTAAATGGGTTTCCCTTATATTGGACGGAGAAGCCAAACCTTCAGAGAGCCCGGAGTCTTGAGGATCTTTCCCCTCAGGAGCGAGGTGTATGCGAGCTTCTCTCTGGGCTCTCTGCCCCTTTGAACACTTTGGAGCTACTCAAGCGTGAGTTTAGCCCCAAAGATCTTGAAACCTATATCGATACTCTCTTGTTTCCATGCCTCTTACTTTATCCCTTTTTTACCTGCATACTTGTCTTGTTTACTTTCTCTCGCATTGACTTGTTTTCACACAGATATTGGCTTTAACAAAGACAAGAAGAAGAAGTTGGCCGACCTCCTGGCCAAGCGAAGGGCGGCTGCTGCTGGGGCGAACCCTTCAACGCCCCTAACCCATTCATCTTCGGCCGCGCCTGCTTCTCATCCCACCAATCCGGCCCCTGCCGCTATTGAGTTAACAGGGGCAGTGGCGGTCAAGTCTGATGACGAAGATACGTGCACCAGTCTCGTCTTCAAACGACCAAGGGTGGGTGAGACCGTGGCGCCTTCTGCCTCCGCCTCTGCTAGAACTCCGACCTCCATGGACCATCCCCCTAGTGCCTCCTCCCCGCTTCAAGTTGTTGCTCTCGAGGGTGGGGGAGAGAGTGCCCCCGAAGACTAAGAGATGCCTCCACCTTGCCACTTCCCTTGCTACTCCAAAAAGTATTCAGTCGCTTCCAAAGCCAAGAGGTGGAGGGCTTAAGCAGCAATCTCCTTCAAGAGCGAATGGTCGATGTCCTTAGGGACCTCCTGTTTGCTTCCAACCTTGTGCTTAACAGGACCCAAGAAGCCGAGGACCTCAAGGTTAGGGTGGCAAAACTCGAGGAGGAACTGACCACCAAGACCAAAATCTTTACCAATCGCGAAACCGCCCTGTACTAGGAGTTGGCGAGCCTTCGCCAATCTGAGAAGGATGCCAAAAAGGCCCTCCATGACAAGGGCCAAGAGGCGGTCGAACTAGAAGCGAGAATCTTGCCTCTTCGTACCCATGCGGTCGAGCTTGAAGATCTGATGGCCGAACTGGAGGGAAAGGTGGCCAATATGGAAGAGAGGGCCACGTAGCGCGAAATCCTTCTGGGGCAGATTGAAGGTGAATTGGCTGAGTAAACTGAGTCCTTGGCTGGGACGATTGAGTCCTTTAGAAAGACAGAGGAGGAGCTCACTAACGATGTCGTTGAGGCTTACGGTGAGGGGTTTCAAGACGTTGTCGCTCAGTTTGCCTGTGCACATCCTGAGGTGGATCTTACCCTCTTTGGTGAGTCCAAATGCGTTGTTTACGGCCAAATCGTACCACGAGAATGACTCCCCTTTGTAATTATGTTTTTGTTGACAATCAAGCTCTCTTGCATGTATACTTTATAAGTATTTATCTTATTTTTAATTGTTGCCTTTATTCGCTTTGCTCTCCATATAGTGCCTTTAGGTTCGCCCTTTAGGTAGCACGTTTGATTCGTATGCTTGTTCGACCTTGGAGTTAATACGCAAGAGGTCTTCATATGCTTGTTCCCCCGCCCCCCTTGATGTTTCTACCCCAAGTGAACGGCACTTTTGCGATTTCATCCTTGCTGTATAAAGTCAAGGGATAGCTGATCTCGCCCTTGCTACAAGAGTCAAGGGATAGCTGATCTCGCCCTTGCTACAAGAGTCAAGGGGCAAGTCTTTGGAACTTGAACCATACTTCTTTTCGCCTTGGTGCGCTTACGCGTGAGGGACTTATTGGAGAGACCAAACCACCTCTATTCTCCGCGTACCACTTCAAGGAAAGAGGTTCCTTTAGTTTTAGCGAACCATACTATTCTTCGCCTTGGTTAAATTACGCGAGAGGGGCTTATTGGGGAGACCGAACTACCTCTGCTTCTCTGCGTATCACTTCAAGGAAAGAGGTTCCTTTAGTTTTAGCGAACCATACTATTCTTCGCCTTGGTGAACTTACGCGAGAGAGGCTTATTGGCGAGACCAAACTACCTCTGCTTCTCTGTGTATCACTCCAAGGAAAGAGGTTCCTATAATTGCAATGCACATTTCTTAACAGAATAAATTTTATTCGGGTAACCTCGTTAAAAAGCCCTTACAAGGGAAAAAGAGTGTCCCCTTAAACATGTACAATGTATTAACTGAAATAAAACTTCAGGTTGGTCGCGTTCCAAGTGCGAGGGATCGCGCCGCCTTCTGATGTCTCGAGCCTGTATGCTCAATTCCCAAGGGCCTCCGTTACTCTGAAAGGACAGGTCCACTTGGGAGATAGCTTGTTTTCTAGCTGGTACAGGTGGGACTTCCTCATCACCAGGTCGGCGACCTAGAACTGCCGAGGTCTCAGCTTAGAGTTGTACTTGTACTCCACCCTCCTTTTCAAGGTTTTGGCTTTAATCCTTGCTTCCTCCCTCACTTCATCCAGTAGGTCCAAGTTCACCTTTCTTTCCTCGTTCGATTCTTCGACCACGAAGTTCTGGAAACGTTGTGAGTTTTCCTGGATTTCTACTAGGATTATAGCGCCCGAACCATATACCAAACTGAATGACGTTTCCTTGGTGTATGGTAGGTCCACACGATTCTAGGAACTTCTTCTGCCCAGGTCCCTTTGGCTTTGTCCAACCTTCTTTTCAAGCCTCTAAGCAGAACTCGGTTGGCCGACTCGACCTGTTCGTTCGTCTGGGAGTGTTCTACTGATGCAAATACTTGCTTTATCCCCAGCTCCGTACATAGCTTGCCTAATTGCTGGCTTGCAAACAGGGTACCATTATCAGATACCAACCTCTTCGGGATCCCGAAGCGACACATTATGTTTTTCCACACGAAGTGCTGGATTATATGGGCTGTGATCTGTGTCACTGGTTCGGCCTCAATCCACTTCGTGAAATATTCTATGGCAACCACAAGGTACTTCATCTGCCGTACCGCCAAAGGGAAAGGCCCCAGAATATCGATTCCCCAAGTATGAGATGGCCATGGGTTGTATATGGATCTCAACTCCTCTGGGGGCGTTTTGTGCCAATCAGCGTGTTGTTGGCACTGCTTGCACCGTTGGGCACATCTCGTGCAATCCTCACTCATGGTTGACCAATAATATCCTGCACGAATGGTCTTTGACGAGAGAGATCGACCACCGATGTGGCTATCGCATATCCCTTTGTGTAGTTTTGCCATGATCTGCGTGCATTACTCACCGTCCACGCATACCAATAATATAGGATGGGTGAATTCGTGCCTGAATAATTTCCCTTCGATCAGGGTGTACTGTTCGAATTTTTCTTGATTTTCCGAGCTTCTGCAAGCTCTAACGGGAGTATCTCATCGGCTAGGTAGCGTTGGTAAGCCATCATCCAGGTTTTCCCTAACTCAACCTGGTAAACTTGCGGCGCTATTTCCCCAACGACTGGGTACTTGCTTATTCTGGTGTTTTCACTGTCTCTTGCATTAACGATCGATGACTCCTTCTCGTCCCTTCCAATGTGCTAATATGTTGGATTTCTTTCGTATTTCCCGCGGTGGTCGAGGTGTCTTTAAGGTCTCTTGAATCACCATCCTCTGTCTGCCCCCTTGCTCGAACTAGCGAGTTTTGCAAGCAAGTCAGCTCGGGCATTTTCTTCTCTAGGTACATGGACTAACTTGAACAATTTGAACGACTCCTTCAGGACCTGGACGTATTCTAGGTATGCGGCTATCTGAGGGTCTTTAGCTTGGTATTCCCCCGTGACTTGGCCTGTAACTAACAAGGAATCGCTCTTTGCCAACAGCTCCTTTGCTCCCATCTCCTTAGCCAACAACATTCCCATGATCAGGGCCTCATACTCTGCCTGGTTGTTGTTGGCCTTGAAAACGAACCGTAGGGCCTGCTCAATTAGCAACCCATCTGGTCCCTCCAAGATTACACCTGTTCCACTACCTTACTAGTTTGAGGATCCATCTACAGAAAGTAGCCACCTGAAATCTGCCCCTTCTTGGTGTGTGGATGCCGAGGTGAGTTCCACTACGAAGTCGGCATAGATATGGCCCTTGATGGGGCCTCTAGGTTCGTAGTGTATGTCAAATTCAGACAGTTCCACCGCCCATCGCGCCATTCTTCCCACCACATCCGATTTTTGCAAAACCTTGCGAATTGGAAGGTCTGTCATTACCGGTGAAACTCTAGAAGTAGTGGCATAGTCTTTTTGCTGAGAATACCACCACTAAGGTTGCTTTCTCTAAGGCCTGGTATCTCACCTCCGGCCCCTGCAATACCTTGCTGACAAAATAGATTGGCCTCTGTACCTGGTCTTGCTCTTGCAATTGGACCGAACTGATCGCCCTTTCTGTGACTGTGAAGTATAAGCGGAGCGGGACTCCTATCTTTGGCTTACACAACACCGGTGGACTGGTCAGGTACTCCTTCATTTGACAAACACCTTCTCGCACTCATGGGTCCAGACAAACCTGTTGTTCCTCTTCAGCAACTGGAAATAAGGGTGTCCCTTGTCTCCTCCTGCTGATACAAATATGGACAAGGCGGTCATGCGCCCTGTCAACTGTTGTACTTCTTTTACTGAGATCGGGCTTCTCATGGCTATTATGGCAGCGCACTTTTCGGGATTTGCCTCTATTCTTCGTTCAGTGAGTAGGAACCTAAGAACTTTCCTACCTCACTCCGAACACACACTTTTCGGGGTTCAACTTTAGCAAATACTTTGCTATCGTGGTGAACAATTCTTCTAGGTTAGCTACATGTTGCTCCCTCTGTTGGGAGGTGACCACCATGTCATCTACGTACACTTGGGCGTTCCGCCCTAACATGGGCGCTAGTACTAACATGGGCGTTCCGCCCTGTCATTCTTCTCCGTGGATTGGCACCTCGTGCCCCTGATACGCTCTCGCAGCTACCAACGCCTGGTCATCTTGTGCCTCTAGAAGATAGTCCTTCAAGAAATCGTTCTTCACCAGTTCATCTAGTTGATGTGCCAAGGCCAAACAATTACGTATGTAGTGGCCATCTGCCTGGTGAAATTCACACCAAGCATTCTCTTGAGAAAGGCATGTACTATCATGGCTTCATCAGTGGGTTCCAATCTTACCACTTGAACACCGAACCTGTTCAGGCAGTTCTTCATGGACTCCCCCTGGTACTGTTTGACATCGAAAATGTCATAAGAAAGTCGAGTGGGGGCCTTGTTCACAAGGTACTGCTCCCTGAATAATGTATCAAACTAGTCGAAGTTGGTGATGTGTCCGTCGAGAAGGCTAACGAACCACTCCAACGCCGTGCCCGATAGTTTCCTCATCAGCATTTTGCAGTACATGACGTCAGATCCTCCAGTGAGCATCATCTGGATGTGGAACGCTGTGAGATGGGCCTCTGGGACCTCTACTCCTGTGAAGGACACCTTCGGACCCAGAAACGTTGTTGGTAACGCCGTATTCATGATTGCTCTTGAGAATGGCATGGACGTGCCCTAAGTGGTGCCGGTGGGGCACGTTCGTCTACCGTGCGTTCCCCCACCTGTTGCAAATCCCTATGCAATTCTTCATTGGTTTTGCGCAATTCTGTGTTGTCCGCTCAGAAAGCCGCTACTTCTGCTTGGAGGGCACGCATCGTATCTAAGATTTGTTGCGTGGTAACGTTGTCCCCCCTGGAGGGTACCCTTCTTGCGGATCCAGCAGTTGCTTGCCTTCTACTCTTCATATTGTTGGTAAAGACTCTTAACGTAACTGTGAGTGGGACCTTGTTTTAACGGGCCCCACGGTGGGTGCCAAATGTTCCTGTCGGTTGACTCGCTTCACCGGTTGACTCTAATGACTGTTTTTGCCCTTCGATCTTACCTAAGAAACGTTCCTTCTTGATCAAGAAGCCTCTCACCTGTAAAGACAAAAAGGGCACCCTAGCGACCGTTTGCACTCCAACGCTCAAGTCAGTATTTAGGGCAAAGAAACACCAAGGGTGTAAATGAGTTTCAGTCTTAGAAACTGCGTACCTTGTTAGGGTTCTTAGAACCTTTTATATAGGCTGAAACTAAGGTTTACCTTTGTGTTGTTACCCTTTACTAGGGTTCCTTGGAAAATGTCTCTGCGCCGCTATTCGGATAATCTTAGCGTGTCTAGCACATGGATCTTTCCTTAACTGGAGTGCAACGTTTTACAGAGTGGCCACTTAGGTACCAGCTTGTGCACCTAATCTCTAGCGCCCTCTGCTTCGTGGGTGCCCTAAGTATTCATGTGCCATGCATGCAGCTTCCTTGGAAACCCTAACCCTAATGGCCTTAACATCCCCTAGGATTATCCACACATGTTGCGCCTTCATGCGTCATACACACCATGTGCATGGATCCCTCGTGACTTAGGCTTCCCACACATCTCTTGTCTTTAACTGTTATCTTAACCAAACTCTAGGGCCCACCTTATGTGGCCCTCTACAACGTCCTGACGACCGATGTCCGATCTTCTTCCCCTACTTGTGGGGTTCGATCTCCAACATCAGAGCTTAGGATACAAATATCAAAGACTAACCAATTCCCTGGTAGGTGCGTCTAGGGCCGACATCACGTGGCCCCATTCCATCACCAAGCATCGGTGCGCGATGTCTGAGGTCAGTCTCTAGGTTGATGACCGAGGACTGGTCGGGACAGTGGCCAAAAAAAATTTCCTTTTAAAAGCTCTAGATTTTTATCAACTCCAAATTTGCCCAGGAGTTCTCCTTCATGAAAAATATATACTACATCACATAAAATTTTATCTTTGTAGATGCCTATAGATAACTCGACCTGCACTTGTTGGTGATTTCTTAGCATATACTCAAAAGAAACTACTAGATATTTACTTATGCAATTCTTAAGGACATGATGCATAAGCCTCATGAAAGTGCTAGGTTCATTAGTGATTCCAAAAGGTTTCACGAACCACTCATTTAGTCCAAATTTGGTCTTAAAAGTAGTTTTCAATTCATCACCCTCTTTGATTCTTATTTGGTGATATTCACTATTAAGATCAATTTTGAAAAATGTAATGGAACCATGCAATTCATCAAGCATATTATCAAGTCTAAGAATTTGATGCCTATATTTGATGGTGACATTACTGATGGTTCTACAATCATAACACATTCTCCATTTGCCATCTTTCTTTAGCACCAACAAAATAGGTACATCACAAGGACTTAGACTCTTACGAACCTAGCCCTTTTCAAACAATTCCTAAAATTGTGATTCTATCTCCTTAGTATCGCCATGATTAGTTCCATAAGCTGGTCTATTTGGTAGACTAGCCCCTAGAACTAGATCTATTTTATGTTCTATACTCCTAAAAGGTGAAAGTTCAACGAGGTTTTCCTTAGGAAATATATCATCAAATTATTTTAAAAACTTTTTTCTCTTGAGGAGGTAGCTCACAAATTTCAGCAAGTGTGACGGTGCAAGCAAATGTTCCTTTACAAGCAAGGAGGTATGAAGGTTGTTCAGATAGAAGTATATTTTCAAATTTTTCTTCTTTCTGAATAACCTTGTGGGAAGGAACACTCTTCTCCCACACCTCAGATTTATCCTTAAGGACTTTCTCTTGATTTTATTTTTTTATATTTTCTTCACTCTCCCTAGTTTCTTTCTCTTGACTACTATTGTCATCTTTGTCCCTTAAGATCATAGATCTTTCATTGGGACTGAGATGTTAAATAATCATTACCAAGACATTTAAAATATTGAATTTCTCTAGCTTGAGTGTGTGAGATATCCTCGTAGTTGCGTAGGTTTTGGGAAGGTTCTAAAGATGTTTCTTTTATATGTTCTTCCCCTCTTTGGTCCTTTTCCTTGTCATAAGATACAGAGTATGAACTTTGTTTTCGACTTGATTGTATTCTCAAAATTTATTTTTCAACTTTAATGCTAAGTTGAATCAAGTCATTTAAATCTTTATAAGGTAAAAGTTCAACTTTGTTTCTTATCTCAAGTTTGAGACCACTTAAACACATAGATATGGTGGTATGGTTTTCTTCATTAATCCCTTCCCTTATCATATATAACATCATTTGTTGCCAATATTCTTTTACGCAGAGTTCCGAGCATAACTTGCCTAGCTGCTGACTGGCGAACTGCGTTCCGTTATCTGACACCAGACGTCTGGGAACCCCAAAGCGGCATACTATGTTCTTCCATACGAAATGTTGTGCTTTGTGTGCGGTGATTTGGGCAACAGGCTCGGTTTCAATCCACTTCGTGAAGTACTCGATGACCACCACAAGGTACTTCATTTTTCGTATGGCTAGAGGGAAAGGACCTAAAATGTTTATTCCCCAGGTATGAAATGGCCATGGGCTGTAAAGTGACTGCAGCTCCTCTGTTGGTGCGTGGTGTCAGTCAGCGTGTTTCTGGCACTGCTCACATCGTTGTACATAACTCCCGTAGTCTTCTTTCATCATTGGCCGATAATACCCAGCACATATGATTTTTAACTCCAGCGCTCGGCCTCCAACATGGCTTCCACAAATGCCCTCGTGTAGCTCGCTCATCACATGGGTGCATTGTTCACCACTAATGCAAATAAGAGCAGTAGGAGTGTACCCATGACGAAACAGATTACCAACGATCATCGTGTATTTCCCTGAATTTCTTTTTACCGCCTTGACCTCAGTGGGTTCATCAAGAAGTAGGCCGTCAGCCAGATAGTGCTGGTAAGGAGTGATCCAAGTGCCAGTCGCTCCCCTCGAGGAGACGATCATCACCTCTTCCCTAAGCACCTCGCATGATCCTACCCGTGGTACCTTCAACATTTCTTAAGTGATCAAACGGTGGCTCCTCCCTTCTCAGGTGCTTATCAACAAGACTTCCCTGGTCGGGTCCTCTTTCGCCATCCTAGGGTTTTTCAATGTCTCTTGGATCACCGATCTTTGCCTGTTCCCTTTTCCCGAGCTGGCTAGCTTGGCCAGGAGATGTGCTCGGGAGTTATGCTCTCTTGGAACATGCACAAATTCGAACTCGGCAAAGGCGTCTTTCAACAACGTGACGTATCTAAGGTACGCTGCTAACTGCGGGTCCTTGGCTTGATATCTGCCCATAACCTGCTCGATGACGAGTAATGAGTCACTCTTCACCAACAAGTTCTAAACTCCCAACTCCTAGGCCAACAACATCCTGGCTATCAGTGCTTCGTACACGACTTGATTGTTACTGCTTTAAATGCAAACTTCAAAGATTGTTCAATCAGCAGGCCGCTGCGTCCTTCTAAGATAACCCCAACTCCGCTGCTTTGTTGGAACCATCTACTAACAATATCCACCGAAAGCCTTTAAAGTCTGGGTTGGGCCCCCCGGATGACAATTCAACCACGAAATTAGCGTATACCTGGCCCTTGATCGGGCCTCTGGGCTCGTACTGAATATTGAACTCTAATAGCTCGACTGACCATTGCAGTAAGCGCCTTGCTATGTCAGGTTTCTGCAGAACCTTGCGATTAGGGAGGTCAGTCATTACAATGACGGTGACGCTGTGAAAATAATGTCATAGCCTCCTGCCCGTGAACACAACTGCTAACATGGCCTTCTCGATTGCCTGGTAGCGCTCCTCGGGTCCCTGTAACACCTTACTGACAAAGTAGATCGATTTCTAACTTTTGTCCTGACGTGTACTATCACTGAGTTGATTGCCCGATCGATGATGGAGAAGTACAGGCAGAGAGGAACGCATTTAACTTGACAAATGCTTCCTCGCACTCAGGGGTTCACACGGAACAATTGTTTTTCTTCAGACATTGGAAGTACGCGTAACCTTTGTCTCCACTGGCGAATAGGAAATGGGACAAAGCCGTCATTTGCCCAGTCAGTTGTTGAACCTCTTTGACATTAGCAGGTTTCCTCATCCTAATGAGGGTGGCACACTTATCCGAATTAGCCTCTATGCCTCTCTCGGTTAGCATGAATCCTAGGAATTTGCCTGCCTCTACCCCAAATACACACTTTTCGGGGTTTAAATTCATGTTATACTTACCCATAGTCTCAAACAATTCCTTTAGATCCGCTACATATTGTTTTTCCTCCTCATAATTAACAACCATGTCGTCCACGTAAGCTTGCACATTTCGCTCGAGCATAGGGGCGAGGATCCTGTCCATCAGGCGTTGATAGGTAGCGCTAGCATTTTTTAGGCCGAATGGCATGACCTTGTAGCAATAGCTGGCGTGTTCCGTCATGAAACCGATCTTAACCTCGTCGTTTGGGTGCATCCAAATTTGATTGTACCCTGAGAAGGCGTCTAGGAAACTCAAAAGTCGACATCCCGAGGCACTGTCCACCAAGGAATCGATTCTCGGCAGGGGGTAGGAGTCCTTCGGGCAAGCATTGTTCAGGTCTGTGAAGTCCACGCACATTCTCCATTTGTCGTTGGTCTTTCGAACCAACACCACCTTTGTCAGCCATTTGGGGTATTGAATCTCCTTGATATGGTCGGCGTTCAGCAACTTTTGCAACTCGATCTTGATAACCAAGTGTCTTTCCTCGTTGAACTTTCTCCTTCTATGGACTACTGGTCGGACCTTGTTGTCCATAGTAAGCCTATGGCACAAGAAATCGGGATCTATCCCTAGCATGTCGGTGGAAGTCCATGCAAATGCATCCAAGTGTCTAGCTATCCCCTCGGCTATCTGGTCTTGCAGTTCCTTCCCCATGAAGGCATCGAGCATGAACAATTTTCCTTCGATTTCCCTTTCTTGGACGTCGCCAGCTGGTTCTGGTCGAGGTTGGAGATTGAGTTCGGTTTCCAAGACTTCGGCTACCTTTCCCCCCTGGGAGATAGTGGCGACGTTGTAACTCCTCATATTCTTTAGGTTGCTCTCGTAACACTTCTAAGCATCCTTTTGGTTGGATCGTATTGTGATCACCCGTCCCTTGAGGGATGCCAGCTTCATCTTCATATGTTTTGTGGATGCTACTGCTCCTAACCTGTTCAATGAGGATCTTCCCAACAACAAATTGTAAGCGGAGGGGGTATTGACTACCACATACGTGATGACAATAGTCCTGGCGGCCTCTTTGTCTGAAAAGGTTGTCCTCAGGTCGATGTATCCTCGACACTCCACCTGGTCCCCCACTAATCCGATAAAGCATCCATTGTGAGGCCTCAACTGATCGAGGGATAACCACAAGTTGACCAATGACGGTTCGATGCACCTTTCTTCCCACCATGAGGACGGATATTACTATTGAGTCGTTGTCATGAGGGACCACACCCACCAAATCTGCCTTGGTGAAATAAAGATCCGGGTTTGAGGTGTCATCGTGACTTTTCATCTCGAGCGTCATTACCGCCCTCACGTACCTCTTACGTTTGGTCGTCGTGCTTCCTCCACCCGAGAACCCACCCGAGATCATGTTTAGCTCTGCATGTACGGGTATCTAATGCGATGGGTCCCCAGAACAGTTTCCCTCTGTTGCTCTCTGTCCTTGACCTCAAGGTATTCTTTCAAGAGGCCTTCCTTCAAAAGCTCGACCAGCTGATAACCTAAAGCCATGCACCGTTCGACACCATGTCTGAACCCCTTATGGAACTCACACCAGATGTCTTTCCTTCCCCAAGGTTCCTGTCAGCCTTATGGGGGAACCTCAACTTCTCAGCTACTACGGGTATGGCTATCAATTCCTTGTATGATACACGAAATTTAGGGCTGACCTCCTCATCCTTGCTTCTTTCTTTAGACCCTCCCTTCCGGTAGGGGTGCTGTCTTGTTTTTGGCTTCTTCCAGACCGATGTTTCGTTGACCCTCATAAGACGAGAAAGCTTGCTTGCCTCTCTTGGTTTAGAGAGTCGAGAATGCGAACCGTTGTTCCTGGCTCAAACCGCTTCTTCAGTGTTGATGTGAGCAACTGCTCTTCGCCTGATTTCAGAAAAGGTTTCGGTCGGGTTCACTAAACTTTTAACTATGAAATTTTTTTCTTTTTAGAATAAATGATAAAGAAAAAGGATAAAAAATTCCACAAAGTTGAAAACAATTTACCAATCAATTTGAATCCATGTTTTGAAAAATGATTTTCTTTGTTGTTTTTGTTTTTAACGTCACTTTTCTTTGAAAATCGTTATTGTTTTTGTTTGAAAATCCTTTGTTGTTTTGTTTTAACGTCACTTTTAGTTGTTGTTTTTTTTATATACTAATATGACTTATGGCAAAGAATGAACATAGGTTGCATCGTGTAAATTTTCAAGAACTTTCAATTTTCACAAAAAAAATTAAAATTGGTTGGATTCAATATAATTGAACACTTGAAATCATATGTTTGGAACTTAAAATCAACTTCTACTAAAACAAGTTTCTAATTAAATTTGTAAACTTCACAATTAAAAGCAAGTAAGTAGAATCAAAACAAGGACACCTAGAACACTAATGAACATAAGACTCAAAGTAAAAAGCAAGATCAATAGAAGACATAATAAGAAACATATTGAAAATGAAAAATGCTATGAATATAAAGAAAGGCTGAAAAAAAAATTTGCAAGAAAATAAGGTGTTGGAAAAATTAAAAGCAAGAAAATAATGACAAAAATGTAAAGGTACTTGAATTTAAAGACAAGAAAGTAAAGGTACTTGAATTTAAAGAAAAGAATTAAAAGTGCTAGAATGTAAAGAAATTGTAAAGTGTCAAATCAACTCAAGCAAATTAACATAAGAACCGAAGCTCTGATACCACATGATGTGAGTTGATTTTAGGATTGTTCATTTGTATGGTGACATTTTACTTAGATTTGGATTTTAGACAATTATAGGTGATAACCTAAGAAAAATTCTCACTGAATATTAACTTAACAGAGTGGTTAAGTAGATGTGAAGGTTCATTTCCATAAGGAAAAGAGAAAAACACAATTAAATGGTGATGATGATGACAAGAACAAGGTGCGGAATCATAAAACGAAACAAGAACAAGAATGATAAAACTGAATAAACATAAGCATGAATAAGAATGGACTAATGGAAAAGATGATGAAAGAAGAACTTGGGAATGGTGAAGCTAAGAGGAATCACGCCACTTGATGAGATGGAATCACCAAGATGAGTGAAAGGAGACCGCCACTTGAGAGCTTCATATCTAACAAGATAAGAGCAATTTAGGAGGAGATCACTCACTCACACAAAAATTGTGCAGAATTTCTTTACTATAATTTCAAGTTCTAAAATACACTAGGTAGGTCTCCTATTTATAGGTGAATGAGCCTTCGTGAACAAGCTAAGGGGGTAGGATGGGAAAATGGAAAAAATGGGCAGCCTTAGGGTTTGACTAAGTCAATCCCGCATCTTAGGTTTGTCTTTCTGGAAACAAGGTTAAAATGCCTTTAAATGGGATAGGAACAAGCTAAAATGTTATCCACACCCCGTACTATGCTAAAAGTACCTTATTCTAACCTATATTTGCTATTTGAACCCCCAAAGTGAGCCCAATTATTTGCAACATATTTGTAAACATTTAAGAAGACTATCAAGAAGAACTTTAGGTGCTTTTGTTTATAGTTTCTTCTTCTGCTAATGCTTTCTTGAGGATTGGTGGGGCCCGACTTTGTATACTGAGATGACTAACCCTTTTGGGAAGTCCTTGTTGTGTCCTTAGTCATCAGTAGGTTTGTATCAGATTAGAATTTAGGTCAAAAGAAAGTGGTTTTTTATTTGAAACGGAAAGGAAGGTTTTCCTCGTTTCATTTGAAACAAAACGGGAAGGTTTAGGTTTTTTTGTGCGTGCGAACGGCAAAACAAACTAATTTAGGTTTCAATTTGACAGGATACAATTTGACTGTGACATTGGGGTTCTTCTTCATCTTGGTTTCGATGTTTGTGATTTTGGTATCTCTTTTTGTGATTGGGTGCCATTAAATTTCGATATCATGGTGTGCAATTTTGGTTTCTGATTTCCATTATGGGTTTGATTTTAGGTGTTATTTACGGTTCTAATTTGGAATTTGATTTCGAGATTATTTAGGCTTCCATTTTAGGTATTGATTTTAGGGATTACTCAAGGTCCCCTTTTGTGTTTTGATTTTAGGGGTTATTTAGGTTCTCATTTGGATTTTGATTTACGAAAATGATTAGTTGACAACTATAATAGATTTGTGTCAATATACAACCAACAACGTGCCACAATTTGATGACATGGCCAAGGGCATTTTTGTCATTTCTTGGAAAACTAAAAATTAGGTCAAAAGAAAGTGGTTTTTTATTTGAAACAGAAAGGAAGGTTTTCGTGGTTTCATTTGAAACACAGTGGGAAGGTTTAGGTTTTTTTGTGCGTGCGAATGGAAGAACAAACTAATTTTGGATTAAATTTGACAAGATACAATTTGACCACAACATTGGGGTTCTTCATTTCTAAAATTTCTTCATAATTTACTCATGTTGGTTTTCGTTTCGGTTGTTTGATTGTATTTTTGTTTCAATGTTTGGAATTTTGGTCTCTCCTTTTGTAATTGCATGACATTAATTTTCGATTTTGTGGTGTGCATTTTTTATTTTGAATTCCATTATGAATTTTGACTTTAGGGGTTATTTAGGGTTTTTATTTGGGGTTCTAATATGGGTTTTTATTTAGGGGTTATTTAGGTATTGATTTTATGGATTATTTAAACTTTTGTTTTGTGTTTTGATTTTAGGTGTTATTTAAGTTCAGATTTGAGTTTTTATTTATGAAAACAATTAGTTGACAACTTTAATAGAGTTATGCCAATATACGACTAATTATGTTGCATGACATGGCCAAGGGATTTCTTAGATAAATTAGAAATTAGGTAAAAAGAAAGTGGTTTTTAATTTAAAACAAAAAGGAAGGCTTTCGTGGTTTCATTTGAAACACAATGGGAAGGTTTAGGTTTTTTTATGCATGCGAACGGAGGAACAAACTAACTTAGAATTCAATTTGACAAGATACAATTTCACGATGACATTGGGGTTCTTTTTTTTCTGAAATTTTGTCAGTTTTCTAAGGTTGGTTTTGTTAGATTTAAATGCCTAAACAAGATGGGGTGAATTGTATTTGAAATATTTTCGCAAAGATTGAAAGTAGAGTGAAAAGCTATGAAGAATCTATCAATTGAAAATTTGATTCAACCAATAAAAAATCGGTTTAAGTTTGATTCCAGAAAATCGATTAGTTGTTTTCACGGAACAACCGGTTGTTTATACCAACTGAATTAAAAAACAATGTTAAAACAATTTAGGAGTGTAGGGATATAGAGAATCACACAAGATGTTTATACTAGTTCACTTTTAACCAAGAGCTACATCCAATCATCAGCTAACCACTGAGAATTCACTATGTAATCAACCGTAGATTACAAAACACACACCAAAAGTGATAATCTTAAACCCTTCAAGAACACACACCACTTTATGGAAAACAACACATTTTTCGAAAACACCATCTAAAACTGCCTCACACAAGAACACACAGAAATAGAATATTTAAGGAAGAAGGGAATATAATACACATGGGTAATTCAAAGCTTAAAATCAAAAATACAAAACCTAATCCTATTCCACACACCTGAGATGATCTAATGCTTTTGAAATCTTGAAAACTGTTTTTGATAAACTCTCTTTCTTAGTTAATACAAATGAACGTTAAACAACCTTTATATAACCTCAATCAAGTGGTCAAAGCAGTTAAATAAAAAACCAAAAGCAGTTGAAATCATTTAACACAATTCAAACCACTGAACAAAATGTTGTTAAGGTTTTCACAAAAAACAACCAGTTGATTTATCGAAATAACTGGTTGATTTTGTTTGACAAGAAAGCCAAAACAAAGATAAGCATTTTTAGTTTTTGATTCCATTGTGGGTTTTGAGTTTAGGGGTTATTTAGAGTTCTAATTTGGGGGTTCTAATTTGGGTTTTGATTTAGGGATTATTTAGGATTCCAATTTGAGTATTGATTTAAGTGATTATTTACTGTTTCATTTTCTACTTTGATATTAGAGGTTATGTAGGTTCCGATTTGGGTTTTCATTTCCAAAATTGATTAGTTTACAACTGTAATAGAGTTGCGTCGGTATACAACCAATTTACGAGGCACAATTTGATGACATGACCAAGGGATATTTTTGTCATTTCTGGGAAAAATTAGAAATTAGGTAAAAAGAAAGTGGTTTTTTATTTGAAACAGAAAAAAAGGTTTTTGTGTTTTCATTCTCAAAGCTCAGCGCTCGGTAGTCAGACCTCAGCACCTGCCATAGACAAGTCAGCTCGGCTCTTGAGCCAAGTTGGTGGGCCATGTGATTAGGCCCATATGTATGTATTAGTTCCTTTTTCGCATAACCCTTTATGCATAATGACTAGGCAGCTAGTGATGGTACTTTTGGACCTAGGGGTGTTCTTAGTGCGCAAGAGGTCTAGCTTAAGTAAACGTTTTCTTTTAAAACCTAAGCCCATGTGTGTTAGGGCACGCAAAGGTTAGGTTTCATGTATTCGGAAAAGGAGCATAGCGCCATGCTGAAGGTGGCTACGTAAACAGATTGGACCCCTGATGCTGGTACATGAGTTGGTACCCTGGTGGTTATTCTATTATTATTTTATGCACTCCATGAAGGAAAGATTTTGTTCTGTTGCAACACCGTGAGGGTGTGCCCTTGAGCAGAATATTTTTCTATTGGGTATTCTTTCAGTTGAGATTATATTCTCGTGATAGAAAGTTGTTACAAGAGGTAAATTGTAAAAGGGACTTGAGATCCTAATTTAAGGTATGTTGTTTCTAAGACTGAAACTTACTACTTATTTCTTATAAGTCATGTACTGACTTGATCGTCGGAGTGCAATCAATAGGTAGGGTCCCCTCTGTTTCAACGGAGCAACATTCCAGTGCATCAAGACGCAGAACAGACTCCAAAAGAGACAGCCTGATGGCAGAGGCCCAAGCCAATGATAGAAGAATCCCAAGCCCAAGTCCAAATACAAGTTCAAGCTTCAGCTCAAGCCCAACACATAGAAGATCTAGGCCAACTAAGCATCATTGGATGTCTCTTTTAGTAATTACATTTGAGTAGTTTTTAGTAGAACATAAAAGGAGATGAAAAGATAGATATAAGAGGTGCAAATGTATAAAGATAAGTCACACCTTCCATGTGACATAAAAGGAAGGTGTAGGTGTAGATTTAGGAGGTGTCAAAGAAAGAAACCAAGTCACACTTCCCTTATGACTAGGAAATTGGCGCCAAATTCAAATGCTTCTCATTTGAATTTCCCTCTACTTTCATTTGAATTTTCAGCCTTCTAAACACTATAAATAAGAGGGTTTGGCTCGTGTAATTGGAAGATTAATCAATGAGTGAATTGTTGCCAAATTTGTGCCAATTACACTCATGTATCCTACTCTCCCTAGGATAGACGTTTGATCTTCATTCTTCACTCTCCAAGTGATTAGGCCTCACCTATCACTCTCCATACAACTCATGCACCTTCAAGGATACCACACCTCTTAGGAGATCCTTGCACGCCACTTTCACTAGTTTCTGCCACCATCCATTCAAGTTTCGTCAAACATGAAGGCACTTCTTCCATCACAGCCGGAGCTATAACTTGTCATTAGAGTCAACCGACGAGCAAGTCAACCGAAAAAAACATTTGGCTCCCACCATGGGACTCGATAAAACCAGGTTTGACCCATTGTTGTACTCGAGTTCTTAGGCGTGATGAGGAATACGAGGCAAGGTCCGTTAGGATCTGAAGGGAGTGACAACCCTACCATACAACAACTTACGAAGACTGTGAGTGCTCTCCAAAAGGCGATAGTGACATCCAGGGCTGAGCAGAAAAGGCTCATGGCAGAGGTTTGAGCCGAGTAGGTGCTCAGGCAAAGACCAGTTCATGGCAGAGGTTTGAGCCGAGTAGGTGCTCAGGCAAAGACCAGTTCATGGCAGAAATAGATGCGTCACGGGCGAGTAATGAGGAGTTACGCAAAGCCAACGAGGAATTGTTTAAGTATCTACAACAACTGGGCAAACACTCCACAAGGGAGCGAGGCCCAACTATTCAACCAAGGGCTCGCCCCAGGCCATTCTCAGAGGAAATTATGGATGATGTCATACCAGCTAGATTCATAACGCCCAAGATTGTTTTTACAGGTGCAAAAGACCCTGAGGTCCATCTTACAGCATTTAATGCTCAGATGATGATCTCGAGAGGAACGAATGTTATGCATTGCAAAATGTTTATGGGCACATTCACAGGCACGACGCTACAGTGGTTTATTGGCTTCCCGAACGGTCACATAACCTTTTTCGATCAATTTTCTAGATTGTTCAGGGAACAATTCATCGTTAACCAAGTTCAATGGCTAGTCCCTTTCGACCTTTTCGGTGTGAAGCAGAGACAGGGAGAACCTTTGAAGGATTTTATGAACAGGTTTGGGGCGTTCGTAGTAAATCTCCAGACTCAGGATGAGGCCTTGATGGTCCATGCCTTTGGGCAGGGGATCATGTCAGGACCATTCTGCGACTCGCTAATCAGAAATCGAGCAAGGATGTTCAGGGAGATCTGACAACGAGTTGTTGCCCACATCGCCGCGAAAGAGGTTGTAAGAGTGAAGTGCAGTAGCACGTACCTAGGGCAAGCCAAGCCCAAAAAAGATAGTCGAGCTCAACTGTTGAGGGTACATAAAGCTTTAACCAAGAAGAGGTCGAACGCATGATGAGCACCTTACGCGCCAAGGAAGAGTCAACCTCGGACGAAGGCGAGAGATGACCTGCCTTTCTGACCAAAATTCAAAATGACATACAAGGAGTTGTTGGCTAGCCGGGAATGGCAGACAAACTAAGGTTCCCCCGAAGTATGAAAAGAATTTGGAGTAAGGAGGTCTGGTGCGAGTTCCATAAAGCGTTCGGGCATGACGTGAAGCACTGTATAACCCTAGGCTACCAGTTAGCAGACTTTCAATATGTCAAAAGCATGATACTAGGAAGATCACATCCACTAGCAAAGGAAGTAATTGTAAAGAACAAATGTCAGAAGGTAGCAGCTCCTTTGTTGTTGGAGTGGAGTTGAAGATGGATTTGACTGTTTACAGGAAGGCTTATCTATGAGTGAGAGTCAAAAGTCAATATGCTCAGAGTTAGAATCAGAATCACTGCCTTCTATTTGTCTAGAATGTCATGTTGACAATGGAAGATGTGTGGCAGGGCTATTAACACTTAAAATTGTAGATCCTCTGTTACTACAGAAGTTAAAGATGAATTGGACGGTTCACAAAAGTGTGGCTATACTTGTGAGCAAAAGATGATTTGAGCCGATTGAAACCCCATTTCTAATATGGGGCTCCTTCCTTCCTTCTGTAGGACTCATGTTTACAAGGAATAAATCAAGTCGCTGATATTTTGTTGCATATCATGGTTTGAGTTTGTAAGCCATAGAGATGATCTTCTATGTTCCGGGACATTGAAGAGTTGGTTTTTGTTAGCTGAGACAGCGTTGGGAATTTTCTTTTCCATGCGTTTCTAGCTTTTCTTTTCAATTTCCGTTGTTCA
>Ga0123341_1000779_pt1 | contig 21653 bp, 10 predicted proteins | sample Turbeapinknodule_FD_89959 | JGI IMG/M metagenome (GOLD analysis project Ga0123341, IMG submission 89959) | Root nodule microbial communities of legume samples collected from Mexico - Turtle bean Mexico pink nodule | ecosystem: Host-associated > Plants > Roots > Nodule | place: Mexico: Nepantla...
ATATATATATATATATATAATTATAAATTATATAAATTAAATATGTTTTAGTATTTTTTGTGACAGAAAGTTAACCAGATTTGTTAATTATAATAAAAATATATATAATAAATTTAAGTTTTTATAAAATTAACGTGTTTGTCTTTTTTAAAAATTATATTGAAACGTGTTAAAATTGTCGAAAATTCAATAAATATTTTTTAAATTTGACACTTCACTAATATGTATCATAGGAGTGTTGGTATCAGATACGTGTGTCCAACACGGACATACCATTTGTAAGGCATGTCCGAGTCTCATAGAAAAACACATTTTAAATGCATTTATTTTTGTTTTCAGTTCTCAGCTATGTAGCAATGACACTGACACGAATATTGATACGCGAACACGGATACAGAGACACATATAATCTCCAAAATGTAAAACATAAGGACACAAATTTATATATTATATAATTAAGAATTATATAAATTGAGGATTTTTGTACACAAGTATGTTTCAGTTTTTTTAACCTAATTGTCAGAAATCCAATAAATATTTTTTGAATTAGACACTTCACCGATACATGGTCAATGAGTGTCATTTGAGTGACAGTGTCCGATATAGAAACCCGATTTAAACTGGTGACACGAGGATTTTCAATCCTCTCAATCCGACAAAGACATACCATATGAGGGTCTCATACGTTCTCAAACTTTTTAGATTTAATATTTTATTAATTTTAATTTTATATGTTTAGTTAAATAAAGTATGTATTATTATCTTTTATATTTGGTGTGTGATCCTAATTTGAAGGTAAATAATGTTAGAAAAGCAACATAAAAGACATATTTACATGAAAAAAACTTAATTATATAGTGAAGTAAAAAAAACTTAATTATATAGTGAAGTAATGACGTGTACAGTTATTTAAGTAAATGAGTAGTTTATTTCATTTTTAAAATTTTCTGTTATATATCAAGAGAATTTAAAATATTAATATTTTAAAATAAAACTAAGAATAAAATAGAATTATCTCATATGTATACAACAATTGAAGTATCTCACTAAGTTATTGTAAATTTAAAATATTAAAATTTTAAAGATATAATCTAAAGTAAAATAAAACATTAAATATATACATATTATCGTAACATCTTATTGTTTATGTTTATGCAGAAACTTAAATCAAATGAAAGAGAAAGTGTGTTTTCCCTCATAGTTGCAATTATGATTTTCCTCTGAAACTTTCTGCGAAAACGAAAATTGTATAGTGGTGTTGAATAGTTCAGCAGAGGTACCTCTTTTCGATGGCTCAGATTCCTAACCTAGATAATGCTCCCGTGAATCTCACATCCATTAGGTTAAATCGCCATTTACTCATACTCTCATTCGTTGTTCATGTTCACAATATTCTCAATTTCAACTTCAACTCATTTTAATCATTATTTGTTCTCGTTGCGATCAGGGAACAGTCCCAAAAGGAGCTCATCAACATCCTCAAGAATGTAATTATTGCTTCTGAATTCCTCCGTTTTCGTTGTTTTTAGAAAATTGAAGTTCTGTTCCGCTATGTGATTTCGATTTAAGATTTGATGTTTTCGACTATGGTTGATTCTTTCGTTTATTTGATATTGATAGCTTTTATGTAACGGCAGGTTCGAGGGAAGAAGTGTTTGGTCATTGATCCGAAGCTTGGGGACTCTCTCTCGCTTATTATACAGACATCCATTCTCAAGGCACTTTTCTTGCCCTTAGTAGTTTACTGGATTTTATGTAACGGGATATCAATTCATAAATTATCTGTCTTATATATATATATATATATATATATATATATATTATGGAAGATTTTAATACCATGTGTTCAAATAGTCTCAACTCGCTTAAGAGGCCAGTTGAGCTCAAGGCCAATCTAAATATACATTCTCCCTCAACCTCCGGTGCATGGTGCATGATGGAGTGATAGAGTTCCAAGCTCCAAAATAGAGAATACCTCATTAATCCTAAGGATCTTCCTATCTTAAAGAACTTGAAGTTGAATTATTGGCACCTAAGGAAAAGTGGTTATAAAGTTCCCTTAACCTTCGGCTCTAGAGCTTCTGGTACTCTCAATAGTTCCACATAGCTTAGAAGTCGAATTTAAATACACCTTTCCTCCCTTTAACCCTTTGAGACACTTTTAAGGACAAAACTGTGATGGAGCTTTGAGCTCCAAAATGGAAAATACCTCCTATGACCATAACGATGTTGGTTAGTTTTTAATTGAATTTTAATAAAAAAATATTAACCTTTCTGTATAGTATACCTACACACTGGAGTTATCAATGATGGAAGGCTAAATTTCCGTCAAATAAACATGTCCTTGTGGCCTATGGCACCACCTTAACGGGCTTTCCTCCAATGGTGGAGGGGTTAGAGAGTTATGAGGGCGCTATATCGGTTATTTAACAAAAAATATTAGTTCTTTTCTGAATAAACTGTTGTTTGCTTGTATTAATTTTTTGTTTATATTGAGAGTTCACACTGAATTACAAGCAGGAGCATGGAGTTGAATTGCGACATCTTTCTGGTGATCCAATTCAGACTGACAGCAGCAAAGTAGTTTACCTTGTGCATGCTCAGCCCAAGTTGATGAGATTCATATGTTCTAATATTCATAATGATCTATCGAAAGGATTGCAAAGAGAATATCATGTTTATTTTGTCCCCCGCCGCACTGTTGCTTGTGAGAAAGTAAGCTCTCATTGGAAACAAATAATTTTCCTAGTTGGGCATGGTACCTCTCTATTTTAAACATGATATCTCTGCCAGGATTAAACGATTTTTTTTCTTGTGTAGGTTCTTGAGGAAGAGAAATTACATCATATGGTTTCAATTGGGGAATATCCCCTGTATATTGTACCAATGGATGAAGATGTATTATCATTTGAACTTGATCTTTCTTACAAAGTAAGCTTGATATCAATACTTCTGCTCTTTGTGACTTATTTGTAGTGTTGTAATTTATTGAATTTACTTACAGTCTGTATTTGCTTTTTATTTACTTATTCTTGTTTGCCTTCTATCTATGGTAGGAATGCCAAGTTGATGGTGATACAGGATCGCTTTGGCACATTGCTAAAGCTATTCACAAACTTGAGGTTGTACTTTTTAATTCATATAGTTGAATTTTTCTCTAGACATGAACAATCAGCATCAAGCAAAAGGGAGTAATCCCATACAGTTGTCACTTTATGAAATACCATCATCATCATTAACATCAAATCTAACATGATCTCAATCTTTGTGAGTCTGTACTTTCTTATAATTATTTCACTTCATTTTTTGTAGTTTTCTTTTGGAGTGATACCAAATGTGAGGGCAAAAGGAAAAGCATCTGTGTGTGTTGCGGACATCCTAAACCGAATGCAAGCTGAGGAACCAGTTAACTCATCTGACGTAATTTATCTCTACGCTATTTTTCTCTAAGTTAGAATAGCAGAATAACAAACAAAAGCTATGTTTAAATTGTATTCAATTTAAAACTTAAAATACACCATATAATCCTCTGTTTGTTTTCACAGATCGTTGTGCCAGAGATAAATACAGTAATCCTTTTAGATAGAGAGGTACAACCTATTTTCCATCTCATCTCCATTATTCATGATTGGTAGTGTCTTTGGGGATGTTATGCTTGGTGCCCTTGTACTGAGTTATTTATGAATTTGTTTTTTACTGCTTAAGGAGGGCATTTCCCGTCCAATACATTTATCCTTCATTACTTCATAAAAAGATGTTAATGAAAGATTTTTGTACATAAATGAGATTGAAAAATTTGAAGTTAAACAATTCATTACTAGTTCTTTTTGCACGCTTAATTTTCTATATTCACATTAACTTACATTCTTTTTGAAGTCCTACTATTTCAGTTGTTTGGATATGAGTGGTGTCCACATGAATGGTGGTCATTGAATTTGGGTATGTTTTGAATGCAGGTGGACATGGTTACTCCTTTGTGTTCCCAATTGACATATGAGGGACTACTTGATGAGGCAAGTTAATGCAGAATCAGCATACACTTTTAAGAATGAATATTTATTGCATAAAATATGTAGCTGTGTTATTTGTTTGGACTTTTTTTTTTTGAGAACATCTACCAAACAAGTTTTGTGATGTTGTAAATTAGAATGTGGAAGTTTTTCCATTGCATGTTTTGGTGATTTTGTCAAGGAGCTTTAGAATTATATGCAAACTTCATGGATTATTTTAGGTTCCATGAATTGATCTTCAGAAAAATATTATTATAGTTTGTCTAAATATTATTTACTCATACTATAAATATGTTTGAAGTGACAATGGCTATTTTGCTGAATTTGTATGATGGCAGTTTCTGCACATCAACAATGGCTCTGTAGAGCTTGATGCTTCTATTATGGGTCTTCAACAAGAAGGAAAAAAAAACAAAGTTCCCCTGAATTCAAGGTAAGTTACATTTCTCACTTACTCTATCTGGTTAGCCATACACAGACCGTTTTTCTATCACATGGATGTTTTGTATCATGTTTTTGTTACTTTTTCAATATTTTATTTTGCTAGAAACTTTTCCAATCCATTAATGAGTAGGTTGCTCCGTCAAATATTCATATTAATTCTCCTTTTAGATATTTTTTGATACTCATATGCTGACATGTCTCATGCTGCTCTGCACCATTAGTTGAAGCAGGTAATAGAAGTTTATATTTCGGAAGAATGAGAACCATTTTTTTAATATGCTTTAGTGTGCTTTCCTCCCAGCATAATGATCTTATTTAGATTAAAGAGTATTAGAAAGATAATTAATGGAAAAACAATTTATCCACGTTTCCAACTTCATTTAATGAGATAATGTTTGGATTTTGGGTTATTATTATTGTTGTTGTAAACGTGATCTCAACTTCAAGAAGTTTTCCCTTTAATTCTTTCCTTTGTAAATTTAATAGAAAGAATGCCTATTTATTTGTATCACATCCTTACTTCTATCCTTTTTAATTTGATTGAAGAAATCCCACTTTATTTGTATCACATTATATTTAGTGAATAGGCAGTACTAAAGGCTTGATTGGTTTTTTTATTAAGCAATATTTGAGTTTTCTGCTACCTTGAATATCAGTTTTCACGTAATCAAAGTTGTAAGAGGATGTGAACCTTTAATGATGCCTATATTACAATTTTTTTTTTCTGTTATGGTGTAGCAAAAAGAAAGATGTTTCTGGATGACATTTTGCTCCAAATCCTCTTTTAACCATAGTTCAGACATCCATATTCTGTTTCTTTGCAATTATTATTTTGTTGTTCATTTTCCATATTCTGTTTCTGACATTTTGCTTGTAGTATTTTACTGAAATAATGTTTACTTGCATGGATTTTGTTAGTGACAAGCTTTTTAAGGAGATACGGGATCTAAACTTTGAAGTTGTTGTCCAGGTTGATTCATTTTTACCACTTGTAGCGCAGTTATAACTTAATAATCTCTCTCTCACCCACCCACACACACATGCACACAAAGGAGCAAGAACAGAAACAGTAAACAAAAAATATTTGGCTCTCTTGTCGTTCTATTTTCTTAGTTGCTGTCTGCAGTATTGCAGATTTTGCGTCAAAAAGCTACTTCCATGAAGCAAGACTACACAGAAATGACAACTACTGTAAGTAGATGGCCTCTACTTGGACATTGATTATGCTGTCAATTTTGCAAAAGTAATTGAAATGAAACCCTTTTTTATATGAGTAATATCAGTAAATTGACTGAAGTTGTGTTTTTCCAAAATATAATAAATTGAAGTTTTCAATAAGTTTTTCTGCCATACTTTATCTTCAGAGATTCTACAGTTTGATGTTTGTTTGATGGATGCAATATTTAAAAATAGAAAAAAATATTTACTGATTGAATAATAAGTTGTGTTTACTGAATATTTTTTGAGATGCACTTCATTAAGTTTTTATTACTTTTGGAAAATTAAAATGAATTTGTAAAGACTTTCTATCTAATATATATTGTTTTCCATGATGTCCAGACACAAACAGTTTCTGAGTTGAAGGACTTCGTGAAAAAACTGAACTCATTGCCGGAGATGACCGTGAGAACACTTTTTTGTAATTTTGATATTTCATTAAGACATCATAGTGACTATCAACTCACAGCATTCCTTAAATAATTTCCCCAGAGGCACATAAATCTTGCCCAACATCTATCAACATTCACTTCAAAGCCTTCATTTCTTGGGCAACTTGATATGGAACATACAATTGTGGAGTCCCAGAGTTATGACATGTGAGTTAATTTTACATACAGAGAGTTTTATGTACTTGATGTTGTTATATTTTAAATTAATATAATTTCCCTCTCTGTATGAATTAAGTAGGATGTGATATCATATCTTTTGGAGGGAGCTGATGCTAAGGTTTAAGATGGGTTAACTTGTTCTGGCCAGTGCCACTTGTTTTTGACTTGCTAGCTCCAAATTTTCGTAGGAGAATTTGTAAATTATAAATTTCATGTGATTTTTTTTAACGAGTACCTTTTAATAATCATATTTAATTGTCCAAGGTAGGAACTAGTACTTTAGTACCAGTTTTTGGAACATATCTTCTACCTGAAAACTTCATGTTTTTGTTTGGGGTATATATTTTATGCTTTTTTCTTGTTGGCCATGAAAATTTGAGGATTTTTCATCTGAGGCCAACACTTTATGCCCAAAATTTAATTCGATATCAAGTCTTTGTCAAAACTTAAAACCAAGCTTTTAGTAAACTTTGTGGCCTGGCATTGAACAATGAGAATAAAAACTGAGATGCAATTTGGGAAGTCTACCATCACAGACATGATTTGGATATGCCCTTGGGGTACTTTGTTTTCCTTGTAAACAAGAATGTAGTGCATCAAGTATCTGTACTATTAACTGATTGCTGATAGAAATTTGCATATTAAGACTTAAAATTGGCTATATGCGCATAAAGCCATATTATAGTTTAGGTTATAATAGACAATTAAGCTTTATTTGCTGTTCATAATATTTGAGTTTGTTTAATTTACAGCATGAGATAAATGAAGCAGCACTTATCGTTATAACTCATGGATGAATTTTAAATTACATGACTTGATTTGCCAAAACTAATTTTACGGTATTGTTAGCTGGGTCAGTGCCTGCAAGGCTGCAATTGATTGCTGTTGAGGCATTTCAGTCCACAGATGCATGTACATAACTAAAGGTTTTATAATATGAAACTTTGGTCATCACATATGCAGATGCTTTGATTATATTGAAGAACTGATCCATAAGCAAGAGCCTTTGACGACCGTCTTACGCCTTTTAATCCTATTTTCTACTACTAATTCTGGGTTGCCAAAGAAGCACTTTGACTACTTCAGGCAAGCTTACATGCTTCATTGATACCTTGTCCTATTTCTTTTTTTCTTCATTTTGTTACTTCTGTAGATCCATGGGAATCCCTAACCTATAATGTTATCCCCATTTGCTTTTTGTACAATATACTAGCAGATTTTATTTTGAAGTACTTAGAGTTTTAATGTATATTTGTAACTTCCAATTCATAGGAGAGAACTACTCCATAGCTATGGATTTGAGCACGTAGCAATGCTAAACAATTTAGAGAAAGCTGGACTATTTAAAAAGCAGGTACGATACTCTAGGTGTTTAGTTGCAAATGCGAATGGGTTATGTATTTGTGACTTAATAATTAACTCTTATTGTGTCTATATTTCTTTTAGGAGTCAAAAAGCAATTGGCTCACTATAAAACGTGCTCTGCAGCTTGTGGTTGAAGACACTGATACGGCCAAGTAATTTCTTCTAAATGATGTGATCCTTAGACATTTGATATAATTTAAATTTTATATTAAGTTCATGGTCACAATTTAGATATTCTATGTAAACATGGTGATGTGTGTGTGTGTGTGTGTGTGTGACATATAAAATACAATATACATATTTTCATCGTGAAATGATAACAAATGTTGAACTAAGCATCCCAAATCCTTAATATCTGCCCAAATCACATTTAAGGTTAATTTATTGTTGCAGTCTGGAAGCAATATTTTTCCCAGCTTTTTTAACTATGCTAGCACTTCTATTGTTCCTTTGTTTATTTATTTATTCATTCTGTGGCTCTATAACCAGATTTTCCCTTTTCAAAATTAATTAATTTTGCAATGGCAGTTAGTGACACTTCTAGCATATTGTATTCTTTTAATTTGTCTTCATGTATTCTTTCAAATCTCACCGGGCTCTATTAAGTTGTTATTATTGATATTTGATAAGCAACTGTTATACAATTATCTATTTAGTCCTGTTTCCCTACTTACTCTTAAAAGGATTTCCTACTAGGACAGCCCCAATGATATTGCTTATGTCTTCTCTGGATATGCACCACTCAGCATTCGACTGGTCCAGCATGCCATTCGGTCTGGATGGTAAACCTGAATCCCTAATAGAGATTGTTTCCGTTGTTCTTGTTTAGCATGGCAATTAACTTTCTCATTTCATTATTACCTAAAAACGTAATTGTATATGAATTTATAAAGAAGTTCAACTCATTGAACTGTAAATTTCATCTCATGCATCTCTCGGTCCTAGTTGGCTTTTGTTAAATGTTTTGCTGTTAGAAATGGGTTTGTGCTGGCCATAAAGTCTGGTTTTAAAATGTTGACCATGTTTTTTTAAGACATTAGTTTTATTGTATAATTTTGTCAACAATCACATTTCAATCCATGCTACGGAAAGCAGGATATTTTATGGTCTTTGTGTTAGTTATGTTGAAATTTGTTAACTTGAGCTTACCCAAAGTGAGTAATCCTCTCCCAACATGGTTTAAAGAAAGAGAATTCACATTGAGAAAGAAATGGACAGTATAATGATAGAGGAAGACATTCTCACAATAAAATACAAAAGAAACCCCTAGAAACAAAGATTGAGTCATTTGACAGGGCATGCCAATGTCCCTACATATCTAGCATTGAAATTCCTCTAAACAGTCCATATTCTATGATAAAGTTGAAGGTTGTTTGATATTAAAAAACCACCCAATTATAGTTTCTTAAAACTTCACATTTACCCTTTTGTTATATTGATGCATGCAATACATTTTCTTTTGCTTGGGTGGTGAACTAAGGTAATAGTCAACCAACTGAAACATTACTGAATGTTGTTGATCTTTTAGGCGTCCTGTTGAAGAAATTTTGAAGCTACTGCCTGGACCTCATTTGGAAATGAAGAGGGTTAGTACTCGTGAACTCTGATTGAATATGTTTTCTCATGTAATGTTTCCATTTTATTTATTACTGTTTGAATCAAAGTCACATATTATTCAGTTCACCTTTCTTAGTAGTTATATTTTATTGTACAGGGAGGAATCCCAAATAGCTCATCATTTGATACTTTATCAGGGGTTTCATCCAGCATAGCTAAGTATGTTTTACCTCAGTGCAGTTTTTAAAATTCTGCATCTCTTTATCTTTAGTAAAATAGTATCAGAAAAATGTAATAAATTCCAGGAAGTTCAATGCGTATAATTTCGTGCAAGGATCACTACTATAAACATTTCAAAATTATGCCTGTTAATAAGATTTATACTGATTCAGCTTTATTTTATCAACAATCTTTTACTTGTTGTTATGAATGATATCCATTAGCTTCTAAGGTGTGGTTTCATACCTTAAAAGGTAAACCTTTTAGAGCTTGATGGTTTTCATTTGACATTGATGTGTCAAAAATTTGGAGACTTTAAAGAATAAATCTTGTAATTCTTTTCTGGCATTTCACTTCTTTCAGAGTACCAGATGGAAGGCGTGCGCTGGTGCTTGTTGTTTTTATTGGGGGTGTTACCTTTGCAGAGATTTCTGCTCTCCGATTTTTAAGCACTCAGGTGTGTCATAACTGTTGCCTATTTCTTAATGTCTCCTAGACACTAGGTTAACCAATAACTTTTCCTATAATTTAATGTTTTCTGAATATGGTTGGTGGGTGGGTTTGCCCGGGGGGATCTTTAATTATGGAAATCTGTGTCTGGTTCTCTCTTATCTTCTATCTTCAGTAAGCACAAGGGAATAGTGGAGAAATATCAGGATAACTTTCTTCTGGACAATACCTGTGATAACATGACCTCAAGAACGCACAAAGGGTAATCAAATAAGGATCAAATTGGGAGGTTGAAATAATTAAAAATAAATAAAATCCAACCAAAGTTGAGTGGATTTCTAAATATCCACACAACTTGAGAATTTCAAAATCGTTTCCTATTTCATAACTTACCCAACTCAGAATAACCCAATTAATTCCTAAAATATGTTTTCCAAACACATTTGTTGACTTCATGGACTCACTAATGAATTATTGACACAGCTCTCTATGATGCATACTCATGCAAAAAAGTCTCAAATGTCTGAAACGCTAGAGACTTGGAACATCAGAGTTCTTAATTGAATTGAAAGGACCAAGGATATAATGAACTGGGATACAATGAATAGAACTAGAGGAAAGATAAATATAGTGGCTGAAAGAACTAAGAGGTTCTAGAAAAAAAAATTGTTCTTTAGATTCAGGCTACTAGCTTTGTCTCTCAAGATGGGATCATCCAAGGAGTGGAGTATTAGATATGGATCTAATAATATGGTCCATAATGCTAAGTTTGATGTGGGAGGAGTTATAGTGGGCCAGCATAATTAATGGTCTTCCATTTGGATGGTTTGTTCTAGAAGGGATAGGTAGGAGCCCGGTGCAGTTAGTAGTGGAATTAGCTAATTCATTTGAAGAGTACAGTGTCTGCACGAGGAGGGGTAGCGGGTGAAGAAATCTGTCTAGGTCATTATGTCTCTTAGAAGCTGTTGCTATGGTCATTAGCTGTATTTTTAGATCTGTTTCTCATTCAAAAATACTTCTTGAGACTATATTCTTTATTCTGGTTTTATCATTTGTCCGACCTACCAGATTGGAAGAAGGATTTCATTCATTAGTGGTGGTTGCTGACCATGCCACTGAAAATGGCAGGCTTTTCATTCCCACGTTAGACTTAGCATATGAGCCCTTTCAGGATCTCTGAAAAAACATTGAAGGTGATCAAATCATTGCTATAAATTAAACATTGTTCACTGGAAGAAAACACTGGATATTTTTACTATATATATCCCTCAAATTGGACTAGTAACTACTTATATCAAATTTGATTTCTTCAAGGATCTAGAACAGATTATTCAAACCGTCCCAATAGGATAGAAAAAACTGTTGTAGGTAGAGAAGCAAAAAATTGGTAGAGAAAGCAACGAGGGGAAACTGGAAAGACTATTTTGGACTTATATGTGAGGAGTAGTATCTTTAAAATTAGGATGAACATGCTTTTACGTTCAAAGCAGAACCTCAGGGACATGAAAATGGGGATAAAATGTTATATTTTCAAGTGTACTACTACTGTTCAAATCTTATTTCCAATAGTGTGCTGGTGTCAAATCCCAAAAGAGTTTAAGCTTGTTTTCATATGGGTTTATCATATAGGTATTTTGTTTAGTTCACTGTTGCACAAGCCCGTGTATGTTTTGCACTGTAGAATTATTTGCTCTTCTCCCCTATATCCATGCTTTATCCAATTGACTGGGCATTATGAATAAATCTTTTTGATTGTTTCTTATCTTCTAATTCTCGATGTGGTTTATTTTGCAGGAGGGCATGGCATATGATTTGATTATTGCAACAACAAAAATAGTCAATGGCAAAACCTTGATTGAAACTTTTATGGAAAAGCTAGGTTGATTAATTAACGTAGTTTTTCAGGTTATCATGCCGAGTATATTTGTTTGTGATAGTGAGTTTATATTTATGATGCCATACCCATTCTATGACTAAGCTAGTTCTTTTTGGAGAATGCCTTGGTTAAAGCTTTATTGGTTCTATGTAATCCTCTCCATTGGTTTTCTAAGGGGGAAAATTGAAAGGATCGTAACCTAGTCCTCTAAAGGGGACTCTCTGGAATTAATAGTATGAGCGCTATTTTTCTCTGCGCTATTTCAATGTGACAAATGATCTAGCATTGTATGCAATGGGTTTGCCTACTTGTATTAGTAATGTGCTATTCTTGATCTTAGTTGTATAACTCATCTTAAATAAATTTTATTGAAAAGTTGTTGTGTACTTTGAACTTTACCTATGAACTTTACCTTGTTCTTAGATACGAACTTTCCTAGTCTCTTCTTTTCCCTCTCATACATTGTATCTGAAATCTCCAAAGTTATTATAAATATGATATCTTAAGAGAGGGAAATTCACTCTTTCATATTCATTCTTTATCTGTTTGTATTTTTCTCAAGTTAGGATCAGAGCAAGTAGATCTCGCTTTGCTTTGCTTGAGGGAATGAATGTGTGATGTTTTGAGAAGAAAGTTTATGCTTTTTTAGATTGGAGTAAAAATGTGTGAATTAGATTAATACTTTAAAACTAAACCCTGTTATTGCAAAGATATTACTCTTATGTAATACAATATTTAGCCTACTTTTTTTCATGTTTTATGCATATTTGAATTGGTGCACTTGATACTAAAAAGACTATGAACTCCAGCAAATAATAATACTAACAACGACAAAAAAAAAATAATGATGATATATGTTTTTTTAAAATAAAGGATGATAGGAGAAAATAATGCTTAAATTATTAAGTTTGTCCTATTAATAAAATATGATAAATAGTATTTAATTATTAAATCAATTACAGTCCATCGATATAAAAGGTTAATAAATTATTTGCTAGCAAAATACAATTCTTTATGATTTCTAAAATAAAAATGATATATCTAAAAATTCAGCGAATTACAAAAAGTATATTAAAAGAGAATACTCAAATATTTTATTAAAATAGAAAATAACATTACTTCCACAATAAAGAAAGTATTTTATAGAAGGTACCTAAATATCATTAATTTTATTATCAAATTCCTGATAAAAGAATAAAATAAAATTATTTATTTATACTATTACTCAATACTAAACTTCTCATAGAGTATATATTTTTTTTTGTTTAAAAGACACAAATTTTATTTATATAATAAAATTTATACATTTATATTCTCTCATGTCATTTTATATTTATGAACTGTTTTATAAATTAGTTTATGAAATACTTCTAATAAAAGAAGCTAATTTTTATCAACTTAGAACTTATAACTAATAAATAGCTTATTAGTTAGAGGCTAACTTATTAGCTAATTTTCTATACCAAAAATGACCTTCTAGTTGGTTTTAATTGATAAATCAGGAAATTGTTTCATTTTTCTTTATAATGGCTAATTCATATCTGCATTTACAGTGATCACATATAATAGCACTATTAAAGGTTTACTTCTACTACAACAGAAAGTGCCATGAATTACAAAGTCAATGACAGAAACTTATGCCTTCTATAATCCTCCATAAATTCAATGCAAGAGTCCTAATATGCTTCCAGCTTTTCTCTTAGCTCTTTCAATTCCATTTTCTGATGAAGAGATGCTTCTGCACCATTTTTTACATATAGATACTGTACCGGAACACTAGGTATTGGAAGCCGATCAACCGGTTAGCATAAATACATCAAGTTAAAATAGGAGATATGCGACAAATCAGGTAATTACATTTTTATTATGATACATATTAAATACGGTCTATCAATAATAAATTCCGTTATCAACTCTATAAGTATGTGATAGAAGACTAAGTATGTTTTTATTGTTACATTAACCACACTTAAGTACCAAATATTCAATTGAACATTGGAGAGTCTTTTGCAAGTGTACAAGTACACTTCCAACCGAGAGCTGAAACCCGAATACAATAAAAAGAAGGAAAACACGACAGAGGGAGAAGATTCAATTATCCAGCCGGTAACAGGTATTATCTAGGTCTCATTCAAGTACAGTTATCATTAACTCCTAACCAAGCTCATAACTCTAATATGCTAACACAGGCAGAGATGCATACAATCATACATACATATCAGACATAAGCTTAGGAAATTAAAAATAACTCATTGAATTTCAATTCTGATCTTACTAATTCCTGAAGTCTGATTTCATGGCCACAGATAGAATTACCACTCTTTGAACAAGAAATACGCATCTCTGGAGAAAAATATACAAAATACTGCAAGACATCATAAATTGTTGGGTTTGGAGGTATCTTCCTAAGTGTCATTAGTTGCTTTTGCAATTAAGCATAAGCCACAAGTGAAAATGTATGCAGAAATAAAAGTGAAAGACAAATAGACAAAACAAATAATTATAATTCAATTTTGTTCAAGTTCAGAATGGCAAAGTTTCATAAGTAACAAAGATTACAAATCCAAACTTCAAAAATTATGTCATATGTTTCTCCATCACAAACTGGTGAGTTAAGGCTATGTTTAGATAAAAGTTGAGAGTGCTTTATAAATTCTAATTCACATTCCCAAATTTCAAGGCACAATATGATGATGAAAGAATTTGTTGCTTTAAAAGTAGAAGTACTGGAATCCCAAGATGCTCTGATGAATTGTTCAGTCAAGAAAAGTGAATGCAAATCCTCTTGCACATGCTCTTTGTGAAGTATATGGATTAAAGTCCATCTATATATCTTGTGCTGAAATTCAACTATTTATTAGAAAATGTGGACAACCTGCAGGATTGATCCTAAACCACTTGGTCATGGATGCACTAGTGTTATGTTAATAATTATCAAGAGAATTTAAGATGTTAGGTAGAATCTGTGAATGGTTTTGATCTATTACACCTCAATTCTCTAAAAGGAAAAGTGAAATGAATCTAAAGAATGAAGATACAATTGTGGCTTAATGAGCGGTGGGAATTGGGTGGAGAACTTTTATTTGATACGTTGCAATCAGTTGGCCTGGCACAGATATATACAAGATTTAGATTAAATTAGGTGCCTAGAGTTAATATGAAGTTTGAAAAAACTGAAGTCTTCACCCACCAACTTGTCAAGTTAAATGGATGTTGTCAGTACCCTTATGTTCAGGAGCAACACTCATAAAGTTTGACTTATTAAATATCATTGTGAGAGTTTGACCTATCAGAGTATATTAGTATTTTACACCCTTTCATGTGAAGCATTGGATCAAAAGAAGAGAAATTACAAAGCAAAAGTCATTAGTAATAATCATGTTTAAAGAAGATAAAAGCTCTACTGATATAATAATAATAATAATGGATTTTTAAGCCTAACTCAATCTCATAAAACCAGCTTATAAGGTGAGGTTTGCACTCATTTATATGAGATCTCCAACACACGATAATGGCTCGATAGCGAGTGGCCTGATAAGTCCACTAAACACTCTCTAGGACAGGCTTTAAATGGCTCTGAAACCATATTATGAAGTGGAATTTTAAGCCTAACTCAATATCATAAAACCGACGAACCCACTTATATACTATGAAATGTTCTAATCTCTAGTTGATGTGAGATCTTCAACAATAATCATGTTTCAGCCCCGTGTGAAAACTATCAATTTCATACACACTGAATGGGTATCTTAATGTTTTATGATGTTAAATAGGACTGAAATCTAAATATGCATTTTTGACTTCCTCTTATTAATGAACAAGCAAAGTACCTTTCAGCAAGCAATTTATTCTACTATCCTAGAAGATTCTATATGCAAGAAAAGTTTGTAGTGGGTTGTCCATTCTGTTTTTGTATTTCTAAGTGGGTGATACCCTTGATGTTTTTCCTGTTAAAGGAAGACATACAAGATGCCCTTTCATGTCACTATCCTTTTATTGTCAAGGATTTGGTCCCAAGCCAACATGAACACTAGCAGAATGGTTAAGCAAATTCACAGAAGTTATTACTTATCCATCAAATCTCAAAGAATATTTCCTTGCTAGGTATCACATGTACTGATATTCAATTGCAAGCCCCTGGCCTCAGTCGCTTGTGTCCAAAACTTTGTATTGGTTGTTGTGACAATAAATAAAATGAGGTTAATTGTGAGAGAAAGAGGTCCAACCCTAAGGAAAGGGAAAGGTTTGAGGAAAGAAAAGAGGAGGGGGACCTCATATTTTGCTCTTAGCATTATTAGATGATTAGGCCTTTGAGATAGATGCTGACAGTGGCCTGATTTATGGCTTGACTAAAGAAGCAAAAAATTACAATATAGTTTTAGCTTTAATCATTATGGAAACTTACCTAACATTTTCTATAGAGATCCAACTCTGTCATGTAATCTAGCTAACACAGTCTTTATGCATGAACTAATAACTATTCCACTTCAAAGAGAAACAATAATTCAACTTTACAAAGAGGAGGGGGAAAAGGGGAGAGGGAATGTCCTTTTTATGAAGGGTGTATTGGAAATTATGTTGCTCTATGGAATCATGCATGCTACATGTGAAGTGGGACAGAAGAAACATTTGACAGATGGAGCCCTTTTGAGAAGAAAGTTGGAATTGGCTGTCTCTCTATAAAGGAATTTTTCATTTTTCATTTATGCTTTTCTAGTCTATGAAAGTACATCAAACTGCCTTCTGAAATTCCAAGAATAGGCTTCAATTATATGTGTGTCAAAAAAAATTATATATATATCAAAGAATAAAAAAAAATAGTGTGTTAAGAAGTAAACTTTAAGCTTTAGTCAATCTTCTAAAACCAACTTATAAAGTGAAGTTTGTATACGCTTATATATTATGAAATTTCTATATTTATAGTTGATGTGGAATCTCCAACATAACCCCTCACGTCGAGATCTGTTGTGGAACTATATATTACGGATGGTCTGATAGTACAAACTCTCATTGAGATAAATACTATATGACTACCTGATACCATATTAAGAAATGAACTTTAAACCTAAGTCAACTTTATAAAATCAATATGTAAAATAAAGTTTACACTCACTATATACTATGAAACATCTTTATCTCGAGACAGAGTATGTGACAAGGAAGAATGTTGCATGCTCCTGGTTATACCAGTAACTCCTTTCGTCTATGGTGTCATATCAACGAGATGTCTGAAGGAAAGCACTGTAATATGGGACTTTTAAACTTCAAATCCTCGAAGTATATTTGATTCCAAATCTCAATAGGAACTTGTATCATGATTCATGGCGGTTCTGAAACATATGAAGTGTGTTGATGTAGTTGTTGATACTGCTTAGTGTGTACATAGTTTTTTGCAGCAACTATACATCTGCAGTGTTCATATAATATTGAAAATTATTGATTGACAGAAATGGCATTTTCTTTACCAGTTGATAGAATTTTTTTTAAAGTGATGTTTATACTATTTTAATGTCAGAGTTATTAATGAATCAAATATTTTTTTTAGTATATCAAATTCACATTTTAAAAGTCTTTTGATCATTAAAAGGAGGGTTTATTTTATAAACAAAAAATGAACATGATGTGTTTTGTTTTCTATATAATACATATGATGTATAAAGCTGAGAAAGACATCATTATGCAGCAAAGCAATAAATAAAGTTTCAACACCATGCACCAATTTTCCAGGAATGGCACGAACAGATACTGTGAAACTTTACCTTTTATAAAAGTAAATTTTTGTTGAATCCTCATCCCATCTCATTTTTTTAAGAAAATATGAAAACTGATATGAAGTGGTGTAAATTATGCATTAAAACTGATATATGAAAAAATGAAATGAAATTCTTAAAAGTATTTTTTGGGACAACGTACGTGGACAAATCAATTTTCGATGACGACTTAAAAACATTATTAAACAGGACAAAGATGGAAGAGTTTCTGTGTAGACACAACAAATCCACCAACTCATGGATTAAGAAACTTAGAACAACTCACTTTTTGTAAGTCATACATTATTGTTCTGAATTTCAAAAGTAAGTCACTGATCTTACCTTGGATTTTATTTAGCTTGCCACAAACTATGACATGAAAGGATACTGATATATTAAGACTCTCACCCAAAACATCCACTTCACATCATAATAAATTAATATTTTATTTTATTTTAATTTAAAGTTATTATTATATTATTATAAACAGTGTCAAATGTGTGTTTTTTATTTTTCATGGTATCAAGAAAACTTTTCTTCGACATGAAAAAACCAAAGAAAAAGGCAGACCCCATGACAAGAAATGTAAAAAGACAAGTAGAAGACAAAGAAAGGTTAGAAAAAAAGAGGCAAAGGGTTATGAGGAAGCAAAAGTTGTACATGGCTGTTCCTCATTTGTTCCAATCACAACACATAACTCACTCTCTGTAAGCACAAAAGGGTATCTTGCTTTTAGGTCTTGCTATATTAAGACATTGTAACTGTAAAATAGTGATGCCTAGCTACTTGCTGCTAGCTACTTCCATACATAACATACACACACACACCAGCATTTATTGTTCTTACATCACTCATAAATTTCATCTTTCTTTTGTTAAACCAAATTTTGATCATCAACAGGAAGGAAAACCCTTGCAAAGTTCTTCCTATAGATGGACCTTATGTGGTCAGAGCCAAGTCCATCATCTGAAAATGATCTGAACATTCCTTTTTCAGAGAAATCTGCACCTTGCTCAAAGCCTGTGCTACCTTCCATGGATATCCAAAAGGAGAGGAAGGAGGACAAAGAACATCCCTATGAGTCTGCTTCAGCACACCTTGCACTGGATTCATGTGATGAGTCAAAGCCAGAACTCAACCTCATCAACTGCTTAGATACAAATTTGTCCATGAACTCCTCAGAATCTATTCATGGAGGAGGACATGGTGATGCATTGGAGCCAAGGATATTCTCATGCAACTACTGCCAAAGGAAGTTTTATAGTTCACAGGCCCTTGGAGGACACCAAAATGCACATAAGCGTGAAAGAACTTTGGCAAAAAGAGGACACAAAGCTGGTGCTGCAGTTCCAATAGATTTTGCACACAGGTATTCCAGCATGGCTTCTCTGCCTTTGCATGGCTCCTATAACAGGTCACTTGGAATTCAGGCGCATTCTATGATCAACAAACGCTCTTTTCAAACACAAACACCTTGTTTTGGTTTTTCTCATTCTCATGCTCATAAGGGGTGGCAGAAGCTGCCTTTGTACTCACCACATTCAACTGGGACAGAAACTGCATCCCCCTTTTCTCCAAGGCTGGTGGCAGAGGGATTTGGAGGCTACTGGTTGGATAGTGTTAACCATTTGAAGACTGAGCAAGAGGAGTTGCACAAGCTTGACTTGTCCCTCAAACTCTAAGTGCAACCATTCATATAATACATCCCTTATTAATTGTGTCTTTTCTCTTTTCAACAAGAACTTTCCATCTTTTTTTTCCTATTTGTGCTCATGTATCACTAGTTGCAGCAGCTGTAAATGCATTCTAGCCCCATAAAAATCAAAGTACGTGTCTTGATATTATTTTCTTTGATTTGAATTAATGGATTCTTCCTGGGTTTTCAATAGCATTAGTCAATTGAAGCTCTCTCTTGACATAAAGCTCGTAGACTTAGCAGGGTAGGAAAGTTAGGTGAACTAAATCTTAATCTAAATGCAGCCAAAATTTCTCAATTAACCACACGATCTTGCGGAGCCAATCAGTATTCTCCACTCCTTTGATTCCACAAATATCCATTTAAGGGTCTGCATGTGTCAGAAACATTATCAAGGTTGATTAAGAAGTGAACTTAAGTATAACTCATGAGGTTTGCAAAAACTTACAAAATATGAAATGTTCTAATCTTCTACGTGGAATTTTCAACAAGCTTATTGATAAATTAATTGGTTGAGTTGATTTCACTTAGGAATGGTATTTTAAATGTATTTTGTTCAAGATTCTACTTTGTTATGTGTTAGTGGTACCCAACTTTTGGACAGTGCTGTAGGCATCTTGTACTCCCAGGATTAGATGTGCAATATCATCACTCATCTGTGGGTTATTGCAGTTTCCTTTCTCAGTCTCATCAAGAAAAAAGATAAAGATGAACAATTTTGTGAGTGATCTGAGTTATATTTGACAGTGCAGTTAATTGTCAACCTGGGACTGGTGGGATCAAGGTATATCTGTCTCACATTTTGGGTGACAAAGGCCCACAGTAGAGACTTGGATACTAGTGAGTGTCCTTGTTATAAATTCTAATGCAAAGTTGGTCCACCAAATGTTCATAAAATTTAATGGTTGTGATTGTCCTAGTGACTCCTACTTTGACCCACCTGCAGTTGGAGAAATGGACCTTCTCTATTGGGATCAAAGAAGTAGGTGAGGCAAAGACATGTGAAAGTAAGCTGCACAATGACACTCAGCTATGCTTTCACATCATTTCAAAAGAAGTATTTAATTATTCATAAGCTTCATTTTTGTTCTCCTTTATTTTATATGTTAGGGGACCCCACAAATTTGTTGGTCCCTATCTGGCTGATGTTCACAACCTAATCTGGTGTTAATCATGAAATAAGTTGTGTAATGATGGGCTAAGTAACTGAAAATGTAGTGATTAAAACAGTTAACAATCATGGTAATCTCAAACTAACAGGATATGGTGAAGGGACAGTGAGAATATCTGTGATGTTTGCAGCCATGAGAATCTGGTATCTTTTGCCAAATCTGTCATAGCACATTGGTTGTGCTGTCTATTTTGGTTGTGGTGGCATGCCTCAGTCTTCACCGCACCATTTTTCATCAAAATATGAATAACCTTTGCTTTTGCCTCTCCCCCAAGAAAGAATCAAACACTTTAATTTCACCAATACAAAGAGCTTCTTGCATGGACCACTGGCTGCTACCATTTTTCTAAGATTAGGTTCAACTTTGAAGCAAAAAACTGCATCTTCTTCATAAGATCTTATATGATAATCAAGCTCCAGATAGTCTGTCCCATTCAATCAATGTTGGCTAAGAAATTTGATTTGACATCAACATCTTAGTTAGGCTGCTGAGACTGTATCATATATGCTACCTTTTTTGTTTTATTCTTCCTTCACTTTTCCTACATACTATGCCTTTTATCACACAAGGATTCTATATTTACTGTTTTCCCTTTTGGTAATAAGTTAAGTTATTACATTCACTTCATTATCAAAATATATTTTTTATTATACATTTCACAATCTATTTCCAAATCCAAAAATACATTTTAGAATACACAATTCATAATGTATTAATACATCTCAGTATTAATACTTTTGAATCAAAAATATATTACAAATTGTATTGATACATTTCAAAGTGTGTTAATACATTATGTATTGCATATTTGAAAATGTATTTTCATAACATACTAACATACTAGAATGCATTTCTAGATTTGAAAATACATTATAGTAGGTATATTTCAAAATATATTATTTAATTGTGTAATTTAAAATGTACTAATATATTCTGGAAGATATTTTCTAAATTTAAAAATACATATATAATGTATTTTTTTGGAGACTAGTTTGTCATTTCACCCTCGTGGGAGTGCAAGTTTAAAAACATGGGTAGAGTTTGGGCCTTCAACTTTGTTAGCAACCCACAAAGGTAAAGGGGCCATGCCATGTTTCCTATCTTTAAGCTGGCAATTTCTTCATGCACCTCCATAGAAAACGCGAAATGATAATTTTGTCATTTGCTTCATTTTCTTCATTGATACCTCTTTTTTTTTCTTTTTTTCGAATTTTAAAATTCTAAACTCTAGAGAATTTGGAAGATATTTTTGGGTTTGAAAATAAATTTTGAACTATAGAATTCA
>Ga0123341_1000781_pt1 | contig 21631 bp, 26 predicted proteins | sample Turbeapinknodule_FD_89959 | JGI IMG/M metagenome (GOLD analysis project Ga0123341, IMG submission 89959) | Root nodule microbial communities of legume samples collected from Mexico - Turtle bean Mexico pink nodule | ecosystem: Host-associated > Plants > Roots > Nodule | place: Mexico: Nepantla...
CGGCGCCGCGGCGCCGTTGTTCCCGTTGTCGTCATCACAGCTCGCGACGACCTGGAAGTGAGACTCAAGGCGCTTGACATTGGGGCGGACGACTTCGTCGTCAAGCCCTTCGAGGTCGCAGAGATATTAGCGCGTATCCGCGCAGTTGTTAGAAGGCACGCCGGCCACGCAACATCGAACATCGGGACTGCGGAGATCCTCCTGGATCTTGCCTCGCACGAAGTCACGTATCGTGGCCGTACCGAGATCCTGCCATATCGCGAATTCGCGCTCATGCGGGCCTTGCTGGAGCGTCCAGGAACGATCCTGTCGCGCTCGCAGATAGAGGAAAAAGTATACGGCTGGGGACAGGAGGTCGAAAGCAATGCTGTCGAGGTGCTGATTTTCTATGTCCGCAGACGTTTCGGCAAGGAGATCATTCGCAACGTCCGTGGCGCCGGCTGGATGGTGCTACGGTCGTGATATCTCTCAGGCGCACAACAGAGCTCTCCCTCGCGACACTTTTTACGGTGCTTGCCACGATTGGCGGGATCGCGTCCTACTCTTCGACGATCAGGGAGAGTGGCGCGTTTCTTGATCTGCAACAGCGCCAAATTGCACGATACGTTGGAGATCTGACATTCGTCGCCCCAGGTGATGCTTCGCTACCACCGCACGACGTTGAGGACGATTATGTGGTCGAAGTTACCTACCGGGACGGTAGACCAGCGAAGACATCGGATCCGTCCGCTGTCATCCCAGACCAGAAGGCCACCGGCTTCTCTGAGTTCGATGACGCCACCGGGCACTGGCGCGTGTTCTCGCTGGTCACGCCGGAGCGCACTGTGCAAGTTGCACAAAGGACGATCGTTCGTGAAGAGCTCGCAGCGGACGCCGCTTTAAGAGCAACGCTTCCGTTTCTCGTGGCTATACCTCTGTCCTGGCTGATCCCCGTGATCGCAGTCCTCATCTGGTTAGGAATTACGAGCGGACTGAATAATATCCGGGTACTCGTCCGTCAGATCCGGTCTCGCACGCCCGACGATCTTTCCACCATCTCGACGCAGCGCCTTCCAAAGGATCTTGTGCCGCTGGTGACGTCGTTGAACAACCTTCTGGAAAAGCTCGGAAGGTCGCTGACCATGGAACGGAGGTTTTCGGATCTCGCTGCGCATCAGCTCCGGACACCCCAGGCAGGCATCAAGCTGTTGCTTCAGCTTTTTGCCCGCGCTGACACGGAGGAGGAGCGCCAAGCGTTGCTGAACGATTTAATGTCGAGCAATGAGCGAGCTATGCATATGACCGAGCAACTACTCGGTCTCGCGCGTGTCAGCCACCAGCCCGTCCAGCTTGAGACGGTCAACCTTCAGATCGTTACGGCTTCAGCTGTAGCGGACTTCGGCGGTATCCTCGACACTCGCAAATTTGCGCTCGAACTCAATGGCGGCGAGGACGCGCTTATCCATACGGATGCATCGCTGCTTCGCGTGATGATCGACAACGTCCTCGATAATGCAATCAAATATTCCCCGTCAGGCAGCAAGATCGACGTTCGCATAGAAGATGAAGCGCTGCGCTGGCTCCTTTCCATCAGCGACGAGGGCCCGGGTATTGCGCCTGAGCAGCGCCTGGCGGCCTTCCAGCGTTTTAACCGTCTCCACGCGAACGATCGGGAGGGAGCAGGGCTCGGGTTGCCTATCGTGGCCGACATCGCGCGCCGGTTGGAAATTGAGATAAGATTGCTGGTGCCAATCTGGGGTACCGGGCTGCGCTTCGAAATGGCGATCCCCAAGCCGTAATTTAGCGCCATTTGCGCCGCGGACACCAAGGCCAGATCGATGATGTCGTAATTTCTGCCCGATTTCAGTTTGGCTTCATCTTCGACTAATGCTGGTTTCAGCTTACGAGGTTACATGCTCTTTCACACAACAGAAGGAGCGCCCGATGCAGGCATTCTGCGATTTCGACGGGACCATTTCCAAAGACGATGTGACAGATCTGATCCTTGAGCGCTTTGCGCTTCCCCAGTGGCGGGATATCGAGGAGGAGTGGGTTGAGGGACACATTACCTCAGCCGAATGTATGCGCCGGCAGATGGCCCTCGTTCGAACGACGTTGCGCGATCTAGACGAACTCCTAGACGGGGTCGAAATTGATCCAGGCTTCGCGTCGTTCAAGAGCTTCTGCGATGCAAATGATATTCGTCTCACCATTGTCAGCGACGGCGTCGACTACTTCATCAAACGCATCCTTACCAAGCGTGGCATGTCTGGCATCGAGGTGATCGCAAATACGCTGATTGCTAGGTGTCCCAGGCAGGACAGACCTGCCTCTCTCTTGCGTTCCCGTTTGCCAGTTCACAGTGCAAAGCCGGCTCGGGTGTATGCAAGTGTGCCGCTTTGGTTGGGTGGGGTGACTACTTCTATGTAGGGGACGGCCGCAGCGACTTCTGTGCCGCGCACGAAGCAACGCTCGTTTTCGCAAAGTCGAAACTCGCCCATTACTGCGAGCAAAATCACATCCCGTTCATTCCCTACAATGGCTTCGCTGACGTCCTTCACTCACTCGAATCCATCGTAAACGACCAGCCACGGCAGCGCTTCTGGCTGCCCGTGTCGCAATCTGCGTGAGAAGAGGATACTATGCGTTCATCCCTGAAACTTGCCGTCAATCTGCCATCCGTTTCATCCGAGGAACAGTTGCGGCTGTTGGAAGCAACCTATTGCTCTCACGGCGACACCGTTCACTATACCGACAAGCCCAAGTTCTTTGAATCCTGTGAAGGCTCGTTCGTCTACGACGCGTCGGAAACACCATTTCTCGACCTGCAAATGTGGTATTCGGCCGTCAATTTCGGATACCGCAATGAACGCCTCAATGCCGCCGCGCATCGACAACTTGATCGGCTGCCCCAAGTCGCCTCACAATATCTGCACCGGGAGAAGGTCGAGCTTGCGACACTGATTGCCCAGGACGCCGAATGTAAATCGGACATAAGGGCCGTGTCCATTTCAACGTAGGTGGCTCGCAAGCCGTCGAGGATTCGCTGAAGCTGGTACGCAACTACACGGGCGGCAAGAGCCTGATGTTCGCCTTCGAAGGCGGGTATCATGGTCGCACACTAGGGGCAACATCGATCACTTCCAGTTACCGTTATCGCCGCCGATATGGACACTTCGGAGACCGGGCACAGTTTATCGAGTTCCCCTATCATTTTCGCGGCCCGAAAGGCATGTCGAAGGAGGAGTACGGGCACCATTGCGTACAAAAATTCGCGCGGCTTTTTGAGAGCGAATACAACGGAGTGTGGGATCCGAAAGCGGCTAAGTCCGAGTATGCGGCATTCTACGCAGAGCCGATCCAAGGCACCGGCGGGTACGTCATCCCGCCAATGAACTTCTACAGCGAATTAAAGAAGGTTTTGGACCAGCACGGGATCCTGCTTGTCGTCGATGAAATTCAGATGGGTGTCTATCGAACGGGAAAGCTCTGGTCGATCGAACATTTCGGGGTTGATCCCGACATTCTCGTGTTCGGCAAAGCGATCACAAACGGTCTGAATCCACTTTCAGGGATTTGGGCCAAGGAGGAGATGATCAACCCGACCATCTTCCCGCCGGGATCCACCCACTCGACCTTTGCCAGCAATCCTATGGGTACGGCAGTTGCACTGGAGACTTTCAAGATGGTTGAGGAGACCGATTTCGGTACGAGCGTCATGGAAAAGGGCGCTCAATTCCTCGAGGGTTTGAAGGGTTTGCAGTCCGAGCATACTATCGTCGGCGACGTCGACGGGCTCGGTCTCGCCCTGCGGATGGAGATCTGCAAAGCCGATGGATTCACCCCCGACAAGACGACCCTCGACTGGATGTGCGATGAGGGGATGAAAGGCGATCTCGTCGTGAACGGAACGAAGCACGGGCTCGTGTTGGACGTCGGCGGTTACCATAAGAACGTCATCACGCTCGCGCCGAGCCTGCTAATCTCACACGAAGAGATCGAACTGGCGATCGAGCTGCTTGGCCAACTCTTGACGCGCGCTGAACGGAGATAGCATCTTGCAACTCCTTCTCCTACATCTCGATGATGCCTTGGAGTTGCAGCCGGACTTCGTGCACTCCTGCCTCATGGCGGGAGCGCGCGAACTCAATGACAAGGCGGGCGGACGGGAAATCAGACTCTGGGGGCGTCAGGCCTCGCTCGATTCGTTGTGGCGTAGTCTTGCTTCAGCCCACCCGCTGGGCCGTGAAAAGCCACGGCTGAGTTTCATGGGATCCGGCGATTTTCATCATGTGTCGGCTTTGCTTCTGTCGCTGGCCCTCGAACAGCGATCGAAACCCGTTACCGTCATTCACATCGATAATCATCCGGATTGGGTGCATTTCACTGGTGGCATTCATTGCGGCTCGTGGGTTAACAGCGCGCTCGCCAATCCACTTGTCGCCAAGGTCATTACGATCGGTGTCTGCAGCAGTGATCTACGTGCGCCCGAACGAAAAGGGGCAAACCTTGTTCCGCTGGCCAATGGCCGGCTGGAACTTTATCCATTTGCGCACCCGCCCAGCCGAGTGAAGGCAGCATATGGATCGGGGGCGAGCTTCGAGCAGATCTGCGGGGCGATCTATTGGAAATCGATCGCGGAGTTCGGGGAGGCCAATTTCCTCGATCGGCTGCTCACCCGCATCAAGACCGAGGCGGTGTACCTGACGATCGACAAGGACGTTCTCTCGAAGGCCGACGCAGTGACGAATTGGGACCAGGGTTGCATGCGGCTACCCTATGTCTTGTGGCTGATCTCCGGGATAGCCGAACGGCATCGTATCATCGGCGCGGATGTTACGGGAGACTATTCGACGCCGAACTATGGCGGCGGCCTCTGGATGAGGGCGATCAAGAGAGCCGAGACGGTGATCGACCAGCCGTTCCAGCGATCGGACATACGGTCAACCAGGAACATCAACAGCGCCGCAAATCATGCGCTGCTTGAAGTCTTGGGGGAGAGTATGCGGTGAGCGGAGAACTGACTCTGCCCATGATCGGGGCTATCGGGTTCTGCGTTGCGGTCGAGACTGCACGGGAAACCTGCTTCAAATACGGCGCGGCGACAAACCTAACGACCGCTTTGATGAGGCCCGTCATATGGTTCGGACTGGTGTTCTGGGCGATCGAGCTTGTCACCTGGACAATCGTGCTGGGACATGTGGCGCTATCGGTAGCGTTTCCGCTGATGGCATCCAGTTATGCGTCAATCGCCTTTGCGGGGGCGCTCATCTTCAAGGAAACCATCAATCTCCGTCATGCACTCGGGCTGGTTCTCGTGACCGCCGGCGTGATTTGCGTTGGAGCGACTGGGCTATGAAAATCTTTGCGCATACAAAATGGGACGCCGTGCCGGTGCTCGCGGCAGTGGCTCACCTGGCATTCAATACCTATCTGATCGTGGGGTTTGAGGGCCGTCCTTTGTGGTTGTCCGCGGTTCTCGGACTATTTTATGCCGTCTCTATTTCCTGGAACATCAATAGCATCTCGCATAACTTCATTCACACACCTTACTTCAAACCACGATGGATGAATTATGGGTTCAGCCTGCTAGAATCGGTCACCATTGGATTCTCCCAGTCGTATTATCACTGGGTTCATATGCGTCACCATTCCGGCAACAGTGATCGACCTAGTCCCGCCGGCGACACGGTCGATCTCCTCTCTATCTACAAATACGGTAAGAATGGTGAGCCAGAGAACGTCCTTTCCTATACATTCCTAAGCTTCTTCCGCGATGACATCGGCGAAATTCATCGCGCGATCGCGAGCAACCGTCCCTTTGTCGCGAAATGGGGCCGGTTCGAACTGGTTGCCTTTGTCACGCTCGCAATCCTGGCGCTCATTTACGACTGGCGAGCCGCGTTCTTCTTCGTACCGTTCTACTATCTCGGCAACTGCCTCTCTTCCCTCAATGGTTACTACGAGCACCTGAACGGTGATCCCGACGAGCCTATCGCCTGGGGTGTCAGCAGCCATAAGAGCTTCTACAACTGGCTGTGGTTCGGGAACGGTTATCATGCGGAGCACCACTATCGACCCAAGACGCACTGGACGAAGTTAAGGGACCTGCATGAGCACATTAAATCCGAGCAAGTGGCCGCGGGAACGCACGTCATAAGCACTTGTCACGCCCTTGGCTTCATGGCTCGGGAGAACCGGCACGGGGAGACTTCAAATGCCGGTTGATCCGCTTTCCTTCCACATGGAAGGTACAAACGGTAAGGGCGTGCTTCGTGTCCACGGATTGACGGGGGCACCTGCAGAAATGAAGCTTGTGGCGCGGCAGTTTCACAAGAAGGGTTATAGCGTCCTTGCTCCGCTGCTGGCAGGTCACGGCGAGAACGAGGAAGTACTGCGTCGTTCTCGATGGGAGGATTGGCTCGAAAGCGTTCAAACAAGCGCTCGGTGGCTGTCGTCCAAAGTTGATGCAGTGTTTGCCGCGGGCATATGCGTCGGTGGCAAACTAGCCATGATGGCTGCAGATCGAGAGCTCGGATCGATCAACGCGGTGGCTGTTTATTCGCCATGCTTTCACTACGACGGCTGGGATGTGCCGCGGTACTATGCGCTCTTTTCACCGCATATCCGTTGGATATCGCTCATCCCATTTATTGACCGTTTAAACTTCCGCGAAACCTCGTCGCTCGGCATTAAGGACGAACGAATGCGTCGAATGGTTTCAAGCATGAGCGGCGAGGGCATGCTTGAAACCTTTCCGGGTCGCGGGCTGATTGAAATGCACGAACTCGGCCGAAATCTCAAAGCCAGACTGCCGATGATGAAGACGCCTACACTCGTCCTCCATTCGTTGCAGGATGATCTCAGCAGTCCAGATCATGCGCGATATATCGCGGCTCATGTTGGCGGGCCGAGCGAGCTGCGGTGGCTTGATGACAGCTATCACATGATTCACGTTGACCGCCAGCACCGCCAGGTCGCGGACATGACCGCTGATTTCTTTGAGGCCAAGCATGCTCGCCTCTAATCTGACAGAGCACTCGGCTGCGCTGGGCGATCGACGCACGGCGCGCGTGGCTCATACTATTCGAGACTTCGGCCGAGATGCATGGAATGCATGCTTTCCCGGCGAGATAGAAACCTTTGATTATCTGGCCGCTGTCGAGTATGCCGGCATAACGGGCTTTTCGTGGCGGTATGTCGTCGTTTGTGATGGTCCAGAGATCGTGGCGGCGATGCCGGCTTTTTTGTGCGACTATGCGTTGGACACCACGCTTGAAGCTGGGTTGCTTAGCACTATCATCACAAGTGTCCGCAGGGTATTTCCGGCGTTTCTGAAGTTGCGGCTTGCTTGTCTAGGCTCGCCGTGCACGGAAGCGGGCGTCGTCGGCTTCAATCCATGCGTCCCGGAAGACAGGCAGGAGGAGATGTTTCTTCGTTTACTTGACGCTTTCGAGGCCCATGCCGCGTCTGAAGGCTGTGGCTTGGCAGCCTTAAAGGACCTTTCTCTTCCTCTCCATCCTGTCGTCAATCAGGCATTGAGCAGCCGCGGCTACGCAGGCGCAGACGGCATGGCAACGGCTTGGCTCGATATCAATTTCAACAGCATCGATGCCTACCTCGCCGGCCTTTCGTCCGGTACGCGCAAGGACATGCGCCGAAAGCTGCGCATGCGCGACCAGGTGCGAATAGAGTACCGCCGTGATCTCGAGGGTGCGCTTGACCGCGTGACCGCTCTTTATAGAGATACACGTGCGCGCAGCGAATGGCAGTTCGAAGAACTTACGCCTGAATATTTTGAGGGTGTTCTTGCCAACATGATGGGGCGTTCATTTTGCGTCCTTTACTATGTCGGCGATGAACTTCTGGCAGCCAACCTTCTGGTCCACGACGGCCATACGCTTGTCGACAAGTTCTTCTGCATGGATGCTGAACGCGGTAGACCGTACAATCTCTACTATCTGAGCTGGTTTACCAATCTCGAATATTGCCTTCGGCACGATATGCGGCGCTATCAAAGCGGCCAAGCCTACTATGCCAACAAGGTCCGGTTGGGAGGCCGGCTGACATCCAACCTCATGTTGTTCCGTCATCGCAACCGGTTGATCCAATCGATCCTTCGAACTGCCGCCCCGTTCTTTAGCGTCGGCAATGAACGGGAGGATGCCTGTTGAGAAGCATTCGACCTCGCTGGCTTGTCGTTCCCATTTTGAACACGATGCAGCAGCTATTCCTAAAGCGTGGCGCCGAAGACATGCAGGCGTCACCTGCCCATTGGATCGTGGGGATAGTTTCTTCGCATTGGTTCATCGCCGCAATAACGGCCGAAATCGTGTGCTTCGTCATATGGCTGAGCGTGCTTGCCGAGGTCGAACTCAGCATGGCGTTTCCATTGTCCGCGCTCAGCTATGTGCTTGTCATGATGGTCGCATTCTTCTTGTTTGGAGAGCATCTTTCCGCGCTTCAGCTCGGGGGAAGCTGCCTGATAGTGACTGGAATATGGTGCATTGTCACAGCGCCAAGTCATGGGACCAGCACCGTCCGCTAGTCGCCGTCAGAAATTCACATTGAACGATTTACTGAGCGATATGCCGATGACGTTCTGATTTCGGCTCCCCAAATCCGACGTAAGCGGACTGCCGGCTGCATTTCCGACGAGCCGGTCAAAGCGGTCGTATAGCTGTAGACTCCAGGTCGGGTTGAAATCGTAGGTCGCCGATACAGTAAACCCTACCGATTTCAAACCGCCGCTTGCGCCAAAGGCAGACAGGCTCCCGCTTCGCGCAGCTTCCTCAGGTGTAACGGCGAAGTAGTTTCGCATGAATGCTTCATTGCCATAGGAAGCGCGCGGACCCACCGAAAGCGTCCATTTCTCGCCTAAGGGCTGGAACCAGTCAGCGCCGAGGTCGACCACCAAGCCGCTTCCGTTTGAGATCGCCTGTCGCGCTTCCGTTCGTAATCGCAATCGATTGGGAATTGCCCAATACTGTGCGAAGAGGCCGAGATCGACATCCCATCGGACGTTGTGAAGACCCGCCAACCTCTCGTCGTCAGATTGCGATCGGCTGTCGCGAAAACCGAGCGCTGGGCCGACCTCTACCCCCCCAAGGTCCACTAGACCGTAGCTGATGCTGTCATCCGGAGCGCTGTTCTCGTCAGGCTCATCGAAGCGGCGAATGTCAAAGGAAGGAAGGGCGCTAAAGCCGCCATCCTTGGAGCCTGGATACTTCGGACCGTATTCGACGTTGCCACCGAGTGTGATGACGAATGTTGAGGAATCCCCGCTGCCCTGAGCTTGAGGATCGGCGGCCAGCGCGCCTTGTGACGCAACGCCAGCCGCCAATGCTGTCATCGAATAAGCCGTAAGTAAGACGTCTGCAGTTCTACGCAAAACTCGCATTGATGGTCCATACCGGCCTTTATGTTGCTCAGCCTATGACAAAGGCCCCATGCTCACAAGCGGCGGCGCCAAGCGGTGCAGCGTCACGGCGTACTCTGCTCGGGCTGATAGGACATCGTCATGTAGACGACGATGAGAACGATCGCTCCGAGGAAGAGAAGACTGGTGTACGTTGTCCCAAATCCCAGTCCGCCGTATTCCGTCGGCTGCGAGAGCAGATCGCCCATCGAGGCGCCAAGCGGCCGGGTTAGGATGTAGGAGATCCAGAACGCCAGAATGCCGTTCATTTTCAACAGATAATAGGAGGACGCAATCGCGGCGATGACGATGCCGAATATGATGCCGGTGGTCAGATAGCCTAGTCCCAGCTCCTCGGCTACCAGATCGCCCGCCGATGTCCCCAAGGCGAAAGTGAAGAGGATCGCCATCCAGTAGAAGGTTTCACGGCGGTCGGAGAAAATGGTATGGATCGAAAGGGTTCGCTCTGACTTCCACCAGCAAAAAAATGTCACTGCGAGCGCGACCGTGAAGATCACTGTCGTAACCTCCAGTGGAACTCCAAAATTATCGACAAGGTTGTCCGCCACCAGAGTGCCTACAACGCTGATCATAATCACAGCGGTCCAGTAAACCCATGGAATGTAGGCTTTTTGCCTGTACTGCAGAACGATCGCAGCGATCAAAGCTACGGTCATAACGAGCGAAGTCACGCTTAGACCGAGCCCAAGGTTGACTGCAAGGTAGTCGGCGGCGGTTTCGCCCATGGTGACTGCCATTAACTTGATCAGCCAAAGCTCGACAGTCACTTCGGGCACCCTGTTGAGGCGACCGCCAGACGGAAAAGTTAATTTTGTCATCGCTCAATCCTGTTATTTGCCCATGATCTTCATGGCATCCGCAAGAAACTTGTCAGAGCGTGCATCGTCGTCGGCATTGCAGCGTTCAACGGCCTTTGTCTCAAGCTCATCGACCTTTTTCATATCGGCTTCGCTCAATTTCGCAGACGCCTTCGTCGCGCGCATTTGCTTCAGGGTGTCTTCGCAAGGGGCAGCGGCGTGCGCCGGAATTGACACGGCGATGAAGCCGAGGGTGGCAAATGCGTTCAGGATACCCGCAGCTATAGTGGTTCTCATGGTCATAACCTCTCACATTGAACAAAATCGGTGACTGATAGAATCAAGCCCTCGACGCGGCTGACCCTAGAGACGACGGCATACCGTTGCTTTGCCGAAACCATACGATTTCGTAAGGTTCGAATCGTGTGGTGGAGTTTGGCGGGAAACTGGATATTCTCTAAAAAGGCGTCGACGGTGAGACGTAGCTGATATTATCGAGGCATTGTAGGAGCAACTGGACGCGAATGCGGATAATGCTCATCGAGGATGACCAGAAGACCGCTGAGTATGTTGCGAGAGGTTTCTCTGAGGCCGGCCACGTCTGCGACGTAGTGCGCGATGGACGAGACGGTCTGTTTCAGTTGACGCGAGAGCCCTATGATGTCGCGATCATCGACAGAATGCTCCCTGGCCTTGACGGATTATCACTGGTCAAGGCGCTGCGAGCCGCACGCGTGAACACGCCTGCCTTGTTTCTCACGTCGATCGGCGGTGTGGACGATCGAGTGGACGGCCTGGAAGCAGGTGGCGACGACTATCTCGTGAAGCCATTTGCTTTTTCTGAGCTTGCGGCGAGGGTAAACGCACTTGCTCGACGTCCGCCCGTGCAAGAGCACAAGACAATACTAAGGGTCGCGGATTTGGAATTAGACCTCGTTCGTCGGCAGGCCACGCGCGCTGGTCAGACGATAGAACTGCAGCCGCGGGAATTTACTCTTCTTGAAGTCTTGATGCGCGGCGAGGGGCGCGTGCTGACCCGGACGATGCTGCTGGAGCGCGTTTGGGATTTCCATTTCGATCCCAGACGAGCGTTGTGGAAACTCATATCAGTCGGCTCAGAGCCAAGATCGACAGACCGTTCGAAGCCCAGCTTATTCATACAGTGCGCAACACCGGTTATAGCCTGCATGCGCCGCGCTAGCCTTTTGCGAAGCACCCCATTTCGACTGGCACTCACCTTTGGTTGCCTTGTCCTCGTTGCGTTCCTGGTTGCTGGTGGTGTCACTTACCGCATGCTCGACCGCGGTTTGGCGCGGCAGCTCGACGCTTCTGTCAATGAAACCTATTCGGTCGTGGCTTCGACTTATGCCCAAAACGACGTCGAGGATCTGATCGCCGCCGTCAATACTTATTCGAGTCTGCGTTCAGCCGATCGCAGTCTCTTCGCTCTGCTTGATCCGACAGGTATGCGGCTTGCTGGAAATTTCACCCCACCTAGGCTTGCTGAGGGCCTATCGACGATCGACCCGAAGACGCTTGGGATCGAGGATAAAAGCGCCTATCGCATCCGGGCTGGAACCGTTGGCGGAAATTGGCTGGTCGTCGGGCAAAGCTTCGCCGACGTCGAGGGGCTTTCGAGAATTGAGCTCATAAGCCTTGGATGGGCCTCTCTTTTTGTCATCGCGATAGCAATTGCTGGCGGAGCGTTTCTGGCGGTTGGAGCACAGAACAGGCTCGACGCTGTGGCTAAGACGATGTTCGACGTCTCCAACGGCCAGCTCGACAAGCGAATTCCCCTGACAGGCAACGGCGATGACATTGACGTCGTATCGGGTCAGATAAACCACGCGCTGGACCGATTGGCGGCCCTGGTAGAGGGAATGCGGCAGGTCAGTTCCGATATCGCGCACGAACTTAAGACGCCTTTGAACCGGCTAAAGATGATTCTCAACGATGCCGTCGACAAAGACGATCGAGGTGAAGATGTTGGCGGATTGCTGTCTGATGCCAGCGCCGAAAGCGATCAGATCAACGGAACTTTCGACGCATTGCTTCGGATTTCCCAAATCGAGGCGGGAGCGCGAAAGACGCGCTTTCGAATGATCGATCTCAACGAGATCGTGGCGTTTCTCGGCGAGGTTTACGTCGATGTCGCTGGTGATGTGGGTCACAGACTGGAGCTTGCCTCGCTCAGTAGCGATCGGGCGATTGTTATGGGGGATCGGGAACTGTTGACGCAGATGTTCGCAAACCTTGTGGAAAACGCCATCCGCCACTGTCGCTACGGAAGCGAGATCCGAATAGCGCTCGATCGGGAAGCAAACAAGATTGTACTGTCAGTATCCGACAACGGTCCCGGCATTCCCGCTGAAGAGCATGATAAAGTGTTTCGACGGCTGTATCGGCTCGACAAGAGCAGAACGACACCCGGTTCCGGGCTCGGCCTCAGCCTGGTGCGCGCCATCGCTGATCTACATTCCGCCGAAATATCGCTTGCAGACAACAAGCCCGGCGTGCGGATTTCGGTGGCGATACCTGCGTACGGCTAACCTGATTATCGCCGTCAATCTCATGTTGCTTGGGCGCGCTGAGTTTGGATACTGCCAAAGTCTAGTAGGGGTTCGTCGTAGCGCCTCCGGCTTTTAAGATGCTATTTTTAGACAGGCGCTGGAGGCACGACGTGAACGTCGCATGCATCGGATAAAAGCGGGATATCGGGATTATCCAGTCAGGCTCGTTGCCTTGGAACGAGACTTGAATGTCTGCCGTCCCAGCGAGCGCCGATCGAATAGTTCCCTGCACGCCGCCGGTATTTGAGTTTCCAGGAAGATTCCAGACGCGGAGACTCTTGCCACTGCCCCCCACCGCTGGCACGTCTATTGAGTTGCTCTTCCCCTTGATTACCACATGGGTCTCCAAATGCTCCGGCATTGACCAGGCTTCATTCGTAATGATCCAGGTGGCATCCTTCAGGGTCTCACGAAACTCGATGGTCCTTCCTGTTTCACTATCCCAAAGGAGCGTGCAATAGCTTTGAGAGCCATCAGCTACATATCCAACAGACCATTGGCGGGCTGAACCCATCCATTCTGCAGCGGCCTCGCTATGAGCGGTTGCGCTGTAGCAAAGAGAGCGGCGAGGAATGTTCTCGTTAACAGACAGACCGAGCTTTTCATGTGTCTACACCCAGAAGCGATAGCCGGCACGATCGCTTCCGCCGACCTCATCATTCAAAGATATGGACATGAAGTTGTTTCAAACCGGTGAATTTTGCTTCCGCGATGGCGGAGAGCAGGTCCGTCACAAAGACGGACCTGCTCATTTGGCAGTCGGTTTATCGCCTTCTGGATCCGCCGACTTTCAAAGATCGTCGGCGTCACCATCTGGGGCGCCGCGTCCACCATCTGGATCCGGCGCGTGGCACTCGGCAGTGCGTAGCGACAGGCTTGCAATAGATGATGGGACCCGAGCCGCAGACGAGGACCCAACCGTCGGGGCAGCGCGCGCCGGAGAAACGTCGGCGTTTTGAGCGGTTGTTTGTACGCGGGCCAGGATTGCTGTGCTTGAGGCTGCATTCAACGCTGATACTGAACTCATTGAGACCTCCGATTTCAAGCGCATCGGCCACATGCGTTCCGCTGGAATGACAATCGAACGGTTCATCCATCCGTGATCGGTGGGATCGGGCAGCCCTTGCCAAATCCCATGACCGACTATGCGCTTGCATAATTAGGATTGACTTAGGCGCGGCCAACTGCGTGGCGTCTATCGCAAATCATCATCGGAGCGATTGTGTAGGCAGAAACGATGCCAGTGGTTGGGGCTTGGGAGAACTTGTGCGGTCAGCCACGAACGAAGCTCTGCAACCGCACAAGAATAGCCGTGAGAGAAGTATGGGCTTAAGGGCTGCTGTCACGGAACTGCGGTTTGCTCAGTGCCCACAAATAGCGGCAATTTCACTTGAAATCAGTTGCCGATCAGTCCGAAGGGCAGGGATTTTCACCGTTTCGGCTGATCCACTTCACCGTTCTCAGATGATCACTGAATTGGCGTGATTGCGGACACTTGGTGGACTTTATGTTTGCCGATGGAATAGGCAACCTTCACGCGCTCGCCGACATGAAGGCTTTCGGCTTCTATGCCTTCCGGCAAGCGGAACGACGTTCCGTCCGACAGCCTAATCATGTCGCGTGCTTTGTTTATGCTTTGGATCGTTCCGGTTGCTTCTGCGGCCAGGACCGTCGTTGATGCAGCGACCGCCAATGCGGCGCCAAGAATGAGGGATTTAATGTAGGGCATGGAGACTTCCTTTTTTTGTTTCTGTGGTCGGCATATATCAGCAGACCCACTGAGACACGTTGCGCCCCCGATATTTCCGCAACGTCTCCGCCAACTTACAAAGCAGTAAGATTTCGTATGGGCTGCAATTTGCAAAAAGCGGTGCTTGCCTCAGGTGACGCCACAGATTCGGGCGAAAGCCTGTCTCCCGAAAGTATTCAATCGATAATTGCAATGGCATCGCAACAAGCGCGGCAATGAAATTTCGCGACAAAGAATAGCGCGCCATCAGCGAGGCACAGCTGATCCACGATCGGCCCGAACGTGAGGAAATCGGCGTGGTATAGGTAGCCTGGCGGCTGCGCCTGCAACAGGTGGTCAAACAACGTCCGAGCGCGGAAAACCCGTCACCTTGGCTTCCAGTACCTTACGAAAACGTATGGACGCGGAGAGGCGCGGGTAAAATAGCGGTGCGACTTTCTTGCAGGCGGACGGTTGCGTCCGCGGCACCGTGGAAGGAGCCGTCCCATGCCTAGCCCGCGCCTTTGCCGAGCCACCATTCTCTTCACAGCTCTTGCGTCACTTTTTATCGCACAGCCGCCAACCTCGGGTTTGGCGTCGACTGCCGAAAAACTCGTCCCCGCGGAAACGAACCCGCCCGGCGATATTCCAGATTCTCAGGTCTTTATCGATTATATCTCCCAAGATGGGTTTTCTGTGAAAGTGCCAGAAAGCTGGGCGCGCATGGACCGCCCAGATGGAACCAGCTTTGTCGACAAGCTGGATGGCGTCGTGTTGACGCGCTCTGCTGCAGTGCAGGCGCCGACAGTGGAAAGCGTACGCAAAGACTATCTCCAAGCGATTCAGAAGGAATCGCACGCAGCCATAATTGACAGCGTCAAAGCCGTGAAATTGCCGGCCGGCAGCGTCATCCGCATCTCGTACGAAACGAACTCCGCTCCGAACGAGGTGACCAACAAGCGGGTTCGCCTGGAAAATCAAAGGTTCCTGTTTTTCAAGGACGGCAAACTGGTCACGCTCGAGCTCTACGCTCCCTTCGGCGCAGACAATGTCGATCAATGGAAGCTGATATCGGAATCCTTCAGGTGGCGTTAATTATGATGGTTCTCGAAGCACACGAGCTCTACCGCTTTTTCCATATTGGAGACCAGGAAACCGCGGCGCTCCGCGGCGTCAGCCTCTCTCTCTGTGCCGGAGAGATGGTTGCGGTGATGGGCCCTTCGGGAAGTGGAAAGTCAACGCTCCTGAACTGTTTGACCGGGCTCGACGAACCCGACGGCGGCTATGTGAGTGTCGAAAACTCACGACTAACGCGCAAATCGGAAATCGAACGGTCCGCAATTCGTCGAACCTCTTTTGGCATACTGCTTCAGTCTGGCAACCTCTTCCCGCACCTCACCGTTGCTGAAAACGTCAAGCTCACCATGCTGTTGGCCGGTGCCCTTAACGAAAAGCGTATTGATGAGCTGCTTCGAACTATGGGGCTTCAGCATCGAGGCGCTGCTTATCCGAGGCAACTCTCGGGAGGAGAAGCAGCCCGCGCTGGTCTGGCGGTGGCGCTATCCGTCGATCCGCCCATCCTTGTTGCAGACGAACCGACCGCGGAGGTCGACCGCCTGACAGAGGCGCGCCTGGTGAGTCATTTCGAGGCACGATGTGCGGCCGGAAAGACAATGCTGCTTGCGACACACAGCACGGCGCTTGCCAGCAGCGCCGACCGGGTGCTGCATCTAAAAGACGGCAGGATTGTCGATGCGTGATCCGTTGGTGCTGGCACGCGGCATCTGCCGCAGCTTTGATGACGGCAACGAAAGCCGGTTGCGGGTTCTCATCGACGTGAATTGCCGCATCGATGCAGGCGATCGCATCGCCGTGGTCGGTGTCTCAGGGAGCGGCAAGACCACGCTTCTTCACATTCTGGGTGGCTTGGATGATCCAACCCGTGGGAACATCACCTGGCCGGCCCTTGGCAGCCAGGAAAGACTGCGCCCGGCCAGTGTGGCATTCGTCTTTCAGATGCCCAGCCTATTTCCGGCCCTGACTGTTATCGACAATGTGGCCTTGCCGCTCGTGTTGCTGGATTCGACCGTCGACGCTTCTGCCAGGGCGGAAGAGCTTCTGATGAAACTAGAGCTTTCTAAAATTGCAAACATGCTACCGGATGAACTTTCTGGAGGGCACGCTCAGCGTGCCGCCATGGCGCGCGCGCTTGCTGCAGGTCCAAGGCTGATACTCGCTGATGAACCGACGGGTCAATTGGACGGTGCAACGGCCGAGCACTTCCTGGATTGCGTAATGGCTGTCATCGATGAAACCGGCGCGGCGTTTGTCGTCGCCACGCACGATGAGACGGTGGCAGCGCGTCTTGAAACGCGGTGGTCAATTGTTGCTGGACGCCTCAACGACGACGCAGGATCGGGGCAGGATTCATGAACCGGCTTTGGCTTGCGGGCATTTTACATCGCGGCGCTGGTTGGCTTTTCGGGACCGCTCCGGGAGTTGCGCTGACCGTCGCGTTGCTCGCTATGCTTTCGATGTTTCTCGTCGACAGTAGCGTTTCGATGACACGTCGCGCCGTATCGGTTGTGCCGATCGATTGGCAGGTCGAAGCTGTGCCCGGCGCAGATTTGGCAATGGTTCAAGATGCAGTAGACGAGTCGGCAAAAGTTTCCTCGATAGAGCCGGTCTACTATGCCGCAGTCGACGGTCTCGAAGCAAATGCAGGCGGCACGGTCCAAACAACGGGACCCGGCAGAATCATAGCCTTTGGCCCTGATTATCCAAACGTTTTTCCTGACGAGGTCCGCCTTCTCTCAGGCCGCTTGGATGGTATTCTTGTCGCGCAGCAGACGGCAGCAAACTTGCACGTCGCGCCCGGCGATACAGTCTCGATAAAACGCATGTCGCTACCACCGCAGACTGTGAGGATCGACGGTGTTGTCGACCTTCCTGATGCTGATGCTCTATTCCAATCGGTCGGTCTGCCGGCGCAAATCTCGCCGCAAGCGCCGCCAGACGATGTGCTCATCCTACCAGTGGAGGAATGGCAGCGCCTGTTTGGTCCGCAGCAGAGCGCAAGGCCAGATACAACACGCGCGCAACTCCACGTTCGCCTCGATCACGAGGTACTGCCATGGAGGCCCACTGATGCCTGGATCACGGTTACAAGCGCGGCAAAGAATCTGGAGGTTCGCCTCGTTGGACAGGCGTTAGTGTCCGACAACCTTGCCGCGCGACTTGATGCTGTGCGTGGCGATTCCCTCTATGCGTCGGTCCTGTTCTTGTTTCTCGGCGTGCCCGGTATCGCGCTTGCCTCTGTGCTAACCTTCGCCGTGACGGCTATCAGCGCTCATCGACGCAGGGCGGAGGTGGCCTTGTTGCGACTACGCGGCGCAAATGCATTGCGCATCCTTGGTCTAGCATCCGCTGAAGCGTCGCTTGTCGCCGCCCTCGGTATTGTCGTTGGTCTCGGAGCGGCGCTACTCATCGGGAACTTTCAGTTCAGCGCCAGCGTAGCATCGGGCGCAATACCGCTACTGTTGGCGGGGGTGATGGGTTGGCTGCTGGCGCTCGCCGCCTTTCTGTACCCCACTTGGCGGGATATGCGCGGCCACACTGTAAGTGTGGCACGGAGGTCGATCGACAGCCGATCCGCTCCACTTTGGGCGCGGCTTTGGTTGGATGTTCTACTCGTTGCCAGTTCCCTTCTGCTGCTTTGGAAATCATCAAGTAGCGGATATCAAGTCGTCTTGGCTCCTGAAGGGGTCGCAGCGACTGCAGTCGACTACAGTGCCTTCGCCGCGCCGCTGATGTTCTGGATCGGCTTCGCTTTAGTCGCAGTCCGCATTTCGGACTGGATCCTTGCCGGAAACGGTGAGGGGCTTCGGTTCTTGCTCGCCCGGTCGCGGGAAGGTTGACTCCAATCGTCAGTGCGGCTCTTTCCCATCAATCAGGGCGCATTTCGATTGGGATAGCAATGACTGCGTTAGCGGTTTCCTTTGCTGTTTCCACCGCGATTTTCAACATGACCTTCAATGCTCAGGCACTTGTCGACGCCCAACTCACGAACGGAGCCGACGTGACCGTGTTCGGCACCGCGGCCATCCCGGCCAGTGCAGAGATGGATGTGCTGTCCAGCCTTCCGGATGTGATCGCGGTGCAGCCGATGCAGCATCGTTTCGCCTATGTTGGCTCAGACCTTCAGGATCTCTATGGGATAGATCCAACCGCGATCGGAAAGGTGACCAATCTTTCCGACACCTATTTTTCTGGCGGATCGGCATCAACGCTGCTGACGCAGCTTGCCGATAGAGGCGACGGAGTGTTGGTGTCTGAGGAAACCGTCCAAGATTTCCAGCTCGCAATCGGCGATATTATCAATCTGAGATTGATGAACGTGGTCGATCACCAATACCATCCGGTGCCGTTTACCTTCATCGGCGTGGCACGCGAGTTCCCTACCGCGCCGAGCGATTCCTTTCTCGTCGCCAATGCCGCTTACATAGCCAAGGTGACAGGTTCTGCTGCGAGCGAATACCTTTTGATGAAGGCGGCCGGCGACCCTGCGGTTCTCTTCGCCGAAGCAAAAAACATGCTGAGGCGTGTGCCTGCCCTCCAGATAAAGGACGTCGGATCCGCCGCAAAGATCATCAGCTCGACCTTGACGGCAGTAGACCTGTCCGGTCTGACCACTATCGAGCTCGGATTCGCTCTCGCCATGGCCGTGGCTTCTGCAGGGTTGATGTTGGCTCTCGGCGTTATCGAACGGCGTCGCGACTTCGCCATTCTCGCGGCAATCGGCGCGAGACCAGACCAAATAGCAACGTTTCTCTGGGCAGAGGGCCTGCTTGTGGCAATCGGCGGAGTATCCTTTGGCGCGATTCAAGGGGCGGCCTTGGCCTGGATGCTTGTCAAACTCCTCACAGGCGTATTCGACCCTGCGCCGGAGTCGTTGTCTGCTCCGCTTGCCTGTCTCTCGGTGGCGTTAGCCCTTTTGCTCGCCTCTATCGTCGTGGCCGTGTTCGCTGTGCAACCCCGTCGTGGTTCGAACATATCGCAATATCTCAGGCAGTAGTGGCGCTACGAGAGCATCCTGGTGGTCTGGGCGGCGAGCGATCTCCGTGCCTTACCATTCATTGCTTGCCACAAAGGAGTCGTTGAACAGGAGCTGCCGCGATGGCGTGGGCATAGGGAGCGGCCACTCGCCTGTTGCCGGACGACCTTACAGGTTCGGACGGCGTGATCGCCGGGATCGGCTGTGGTGAGCATGCTGATGGCGCGGTTTGAATAGGTGGCGAGTTCGTGGATGAAGGTCACCCAGACACAAAGGGCATCGAGTTCGAGGAGCCGTCGTTCCAGCACCTTGCGCATAAGATCGTCCTGCAGCTTGCCGCGCCCACTACGGCTGTCTTCCTGTCGTTCGAAATGAGTAAACGCACCCCCGCAAGAAGGTAGGATCTCACTACGCGTCTGATGCGCTCCTTGGCTGGCTTCTGGCGATCATCGTCTTCATGCGGCTGCTCATAGCCGAAGCCCGGATTACCGAAAAGCTGTTTGAGGGGCGCGTGCATTCGCCTGACGTCCACATTACAACAGTATGATCTGTTTTTGTCCTTTCAGGTTTTGGTCGGCGAGCGAGAGGAATGCGAGGTAGTATGGTTGGCTGGTTGCGCGGTCGAGGGTGGTTGTGGCAGCGACAAGCTTGACGGTGCCATGGCGCAAACGCTGTCGAGCGTATGCGGGCGGGCGGGCTGGGAAAGACGGGGTCGATATCGACGACGGCGGGAATGCGGACCTAGACGGCTGTTCGTTATCGCTTGCGACGTTCGGAAGTCCCGACATCGCATGTTTGCTGCAACGCTGCGCAATCAACTTCGCCCCGGCACCACCTACATGCTCTCACCTGAAAGCGCCCTAGGGTTTTGGGCCCGGATGGGTATGACAATGTGTTGGTCCGCGCCTCGAAAGACGATAGCGAAATCCTCTACCGCGAACGGATGCCCGTCCCAGGCTCTATGTGGCAGCCTTGGCTTCCTCTGCTTGGAGCTAGCGGCGGTGCGCGTGCGAAGTTCTTTGCCAATCCGGTTGTCACCGTCGGCGGGCTCCGTGTGGCTCCGCTGATCTGTTACGAGCAGCTCCTTGTCTGGCCAATTCTGCAGTCGATGCTTCACGATCCTACCCTCATCGTCGCAGTCGGGAACGACCGGTGGACCACAGGGACCGCCATCATCGGCATACAGCGTGCCAGCGCCGAGGCCTGGGCGCGGCTGTTCGACAAACCTCTTGTGATGTCCTTCAACACCTGAATCGGAGATAGATCATGGACGCGGCCTTTGTTGCGAAATGCGCCGATCCGAACCTTACCCCTGCTATCATCGAGCAGTTCATTGGCGCCGTCGGTTCCGATGATCCACTCGCCGTCACCGTGAAGGCAGATGGAAGGCTGGTTCTAATCCCCCAAGCCTCGCTCGCCTGCCTACGCCTGACGAAGCCATGGAGGTAGTTAGAGACTATGTTGGCCATGCCGTCTTGCGGGTCGGCATCACCCAGTTTCCCGCCGGCGTCGGGATCGCAGACCTATCGCAGTTGCAGCCGACCTTGTTTGACGCATGCGAGAATGTACGAACTGGGACCGCCATGTTCGCGAAAGTCGGTCGGATCGTCACCAAATGGTATGGCCGTCCAAACAATAAAGAGCTGCTGCCCCAGATGCTCGATGATACGATCTACGCTTGGAAAACCGGCGCCTTCGAGGGCGACAACGTGTTCCGTGCCGATGATCCTGGCGGACCAACCTTCTTCGGCGCGCCTTCAGAAAAATCTGACGAAGGTGTTGATCCCGTGGCGCCTACTGCAGAGAGTGACGACGCTCCACAGTCGGCCGCGCCGGATAAGGCTGCAGAGGCAGAAATGAGGATCGATTTGTCCCGGATCAGCGGACAAAAATAACAAACCCCACGATCAAAGCCCGTCAGATGTATCAGTATGAAAAGGACTAGCCTGAATATCTCAAAGTAAGGGGTGCATCGGCCCCGCGAATCTGAGAAACTGCTTTTGCAACAAAGAGTTATCAGGTTCAAGGACGGGGTCCGATGCAAACACACTGTAACTCCACGCA
>Ga0123341_1000782_pt1 | contig 21628 bp, 18 predicted proteins | sample Turbeapinknodule_FD_89959 | JGI IMG/M metagenome (GOLD analysis project Ga0123341, IMG submission 89959) | Root nodule microbial communities of legume samples collected from Mexico - Turtle bean Mexico pink nodule | ecosystem: Host-associated > Plants > Roots > Nodule | place: Mexico: Nepantla...
GAATTTAGATATGATGTAAAAAAAAAATTGATATTTAAAAGATATGATAATACAGGTAACATTTCTGGTCAGAAACACCTTACCTTAGCTTCCTTCCACAACCATGTCAGCGTTCATGTCCATTTCCCACAACCTTAAACCCGCCATATTGGTGTCCCCTTCTCTTCATCACTCTTCCTCATTCCCAGTACTATTGTCTTTCAAATCACCTTTCTCTCTCACTCATCCTATAAACCTCACCCGAAGACTCTTCCTTCCCTCGGTTTCCGGCATCTGGGACGCTCTCACCGGCGCCAATAACAATGCCCGTGAAGCCGTTCTCGCAATTCGACGCGGAATGTCTCTTTTCCGCCAGGTTCTTCTCCAATTCTACTTCCTCATCGTCACCTTTTTCTTTTACATTTTGTACCACTTTGAGCATGCATCATAGCTGCTTATTTTTGTGTTCTGATGTGCTTCTGGTACTCATATAACATTTTATTCAATAGCACTTTTTGTGTCTATCTCTATGCATTATGAATTGTTTGTTGTACATTTAACATTTGTTGTTAAATTTATTGTTAAGGGTGATGTTTCGGGGTCTCTTGTGGAGTTCGACAAGGCAATGCAGTTGGATCCTCGTCAAAAGGCGTGTAGGTTTATACACTTCTGGAAAACGATTCATGAATTCACTTTGATATTTCGGTTATGAGACATTGTGATTGTTACCAGATCTTTGGCAAAGGGGCTTGACACTTTACTACCTCAATCGGTACTTACTTACACTACTTTCTCTAGCTAACTTTAGGAAAGAATCATTGTTGATTTTTTTATTGACAAAGTAAAATAGGTGTGGCGTGGGCAAGCACAACTACAATGTGCTGCATCTGAGTGTATCCAATGGAGACTAAATTGGATCCTTTTTATTGTAGATTTGAAGAGGGAGCTGAGCAGTTTCGCTTTGATGTTGCGCAAAATCCAAATGACACGGAAGAGTCCATATGGTGCTTTCTGTGTGAAGCTCCACTGTATGGAGTGGATGAAGCAAGGAAGCGATTTCTTGAGGCAAGTAGTTGCTTCTATTTCTTGCCACTAGGAAGTTCACATGAAAATGGAGTGTGTAAATATGCAAATAATTATCATCTTTCTAAATGAATTTAGGTTGGCATAGACCCGAGGCCAGTCATGCGGGAAGCATATAACATGTTCAAAGATGGTGGGGATCCTGAAAAGGTGTGCTGTAGTTACGTTTTTACTTAGTATGCAGTTATTTCTGTTATATATAAAACCATGCTTAATTCTTCCCCTTATAACTTGAGCTAGATTTTAGGAGAGTTGTTGTTGGTCCGTGAGCATTTCTAAAGCATGCCATTTATTTTTGTCTTCATGCACATTTACCTCATAATCTGGTGATTCTTCCCAGATATCGAGTCCTCTCATACTTAAACTAAGATTATGTTGGGAATTTGTTAATCTGGTATAATTTTCACGATTTTTGATATGTTTCGTAGGACAGATTGTGTAACATCCCCTAAGATTTTACTCAACTACACAATCCTGCTTCATTTATACAACAATATAGCACCGTATATCTCTTCTGTTAACATAGATCACCCCTGATTATATCGTTGTTATATGAAGAGAGGGAGATTGGTGTAATGTTGAAAAAATGAGGGGTGTCAAGTGTAATTGTGCAAAATCTCGGGTGTTAGTAAATTTTTGTCTAATTCTTATGTTTACACAAATGCCAAACATGAGCTTCTCCTCTTGATGATTAATCAATATGCTTTTATGCCCTATGTGAAGCGGACATTGCTTTGTTCCTCAGCAGTTCTGCCTATTATTAACTGTAATGTAGAATGTATAATGAAAAATTCACTTCTTTTTAGTGAGTAAATAAGAAGTAGGAAATTAGCAGAGAGGACTTTGTGAGGCTGATATTTATCATCAAGGATCTGTTAACCACATCAGCAGTACACTAACAATCAATTCAAAAACTAGGAAGATGACATTATTCAAATTGAAAATAGAAAGTCAAAATTTGAACATTTTTAGAATTAGAAGTCGAGGACCAAAAGTGCAAATAGCCTAATTTTGTTTCACTTTTTTTAATGAGAGCTTTGGATTCGATAATCTCTTGTCTAGTAGTAAAAATTTGTATGTTTGTGTTCTAGTAAAAAGTACTTCAGTATGATTCCTAGTATGATTCCTAGGGTTTCTAGTTAGAGCATTCAGAATTGAGTGTGTTTGTTCATAATGAGAGGTGTATTTTATAATTCCTAGTCAATTATTTTGTTATCTACCGGAACTTAACTAATATTATCTAATTCTTAAAATTTATATTTTCCTAAGTTCAATAATTGACTGGTTAGATAAGATACCTCCTCTTTTAATAGGAGATCAAACTAGTTTCATAGTTAGATTAAGATATAATCTTACCATTTTTATCGTTTATTTGGTCAGAACCAGAATTGTAGACGTAGAAACAGGTTTGCAGTAATTCTCTACTTTCAGTTTCCTTCAAAGGCACTAGAATAATTTTATTGGACTTTGTTATTGGCACTCTATATTCCTCGTGCCTCTGTAAATGTAATCTGATGCGGGCAATTGATTTACCTGTCTAGTTTGTAGCTGCATTCTCTGGTGGAAGAGACAGTGAGTATTTTTATGCTTCATTATATGCCGGGCTTTATTACGAATCTCAGGTATTCTTGTAACTTCCAATCTTAAACATATCAAAAGATTATACATTTGGCTCAATGATTGATATCATTATCCCAATGGAACTCTGGCTGTTGTTTACATAGCCTCTGTTGGGTGGAATATTTATGGGGGTGGTAATTTGACAGAATTGGTTTTTCTATTTTTTTTACATTAGGAAAAATCAGATATATGTTGAAATAATAATTGTGCATAGTCTTTCCAACCAAAAAATGCATGCACAAACGAAGAACCTCAAAATAAATATTCATTAGTTTGCACACTTTGTTGTTAGTTTTTGGAATTGGTAAGAGAGTGGCAAGGTTGAAGAAAGTCGACCAAACTGGAATATTGTATATTAACCTGCCATCTTGTTCTATGTCAGAAGATTTGTACATTTTATGGTTTTTATTTGGTTTCAAGTTGCTTTATGAATTTCATCCTAAGGATTTTTCCATGGGTAGAATGAAACAGATGCTGCTAAAGTTCACATAGTTGCTGCATGCCAGTCTTCTTACGGGCAAAGGTTTTGTTTTGAATAAGTACACATTTCTTAGCTAGTGAAAAGAGTGCAAATTCGGAAACATGAAATGTGCTCATTCATTCTTTAAATCAGGTCTGATGATTATATGGCTGCTCTTGCCAAGGTTCACTGTCTCTGTCGAAATTGGGTCTTCAACTAAAACATTTTGCAGTGTGTCCATTGTCCACGATGAAGCTGATTCGTAAGTGTCTCTATGTACTACAAACAGCATCTTGCGAGTTATTATGCTGCTGGAACGGTTAAAAGAAGTTATCATGTTCCTTTATTCATTTACCTTTTCACTTCATTTTGTGGCGTATATGAGTATTAGAAGTTCTTAAACATGCAAATTATTTTAATAATGAAATTATCTTTTGTTGAGTAATATACTATTTGGTTTCTACAAGGTTGATTTATCACCAGTTTAGTCTTCCAAATAACTCTTTGGTTAGCTTATTACGTCGATATTGAAATGTATCCCCGCAAATCTTGTATATCTCAATTTGGGACGAAGTTTAATCAAATTTGGAAACTTGGTCAATATGTAAGTAATATGCTGATTAAATTGATGTAGCTATTTGGGTTAGATGGGGGCACTTATGTACATATAATTATTACTGTTCAGCATCAGTATAGGAAGGAGCCATATTCAAATGAAATCTTATATTAACCACACAAACTAAACTCTAGCAGCATACATTTTAAGATTATTCTGACGTTCAAAATCCAGTGTTTGTAGGAGGATGAGAATGTAAAATTTAGAAAAATAATGAGACATATATGACTAATTTGTATCATTCTTCCACGTACTATGACAGTGTTTCTTATGTCAACCCTGTGAACTTTGTTGGGCATGCTTCACGAACCTTTGTTAGATCTCCTCTAGTGCATCATAACTAAGATAATAATTAAGATAATATTGTTAAGATTATTCTTCGTATTTAAGATATTGATATTGCTTGTTTTGAAAATTGTTAACTCTATTATGGTTGTTTTTAAAAGTCTAGAGCTAAGAGCAACTTAAAACCTCGTTTCCAATTTCACATTTAGAAACAATATTATTAAAATCATTTACTGCATTTAAATTATTGTTTACTTTAAAATTTGGTGACGGGTTACAATCGTATTTTTAAAATGTCTCAAATCATTAAAGAATAAATATGTATATATATATATATTGCATAGTCTTGAGCAATGTGTGTGACTGATGGACATACGAGAGCGAGAGCAAGAACTATATTGAGGTTAATTTATGCCAAAAGTTTATCCTTGTGGATAAACTATTAAGTTTGATTTTGTTAGTATTGGACAAATTCTTCCTCCACCTTGATAGTTCTTTGCTCTTCTATAAATCTTTTAATTCTAAAACTACTATTATGCAAAAGATGCATGATTTTTTTTTTTCATTTTTGAATTATATAATTTGTAACCCTAAACTCTAGAATTTTGAAAAGTATTTTATGAGTTTGAAAATACATTCCGAACCTGAAAAATGCATTTTGAATTTTAAAATCAGAATATATTTGTATTCCAAATTTTAGAGTTTAGAATTTTAGAATCCAAAAGAAGGAGAAGAGGAGTGTTAATGAAGAATATGAAGAAAATGGTAAAATTGTCATTTCATGTTTTCTATGGAGGTGCAAGAAGAAAACATGGAGGTACAATAAATCTCTACCAATTTAGTGTTTTTGTCATGTATAATTTTTTATTGAAAAAGTAAAGTTAAATAAAGTAGTAATCTGAATCTATCGCTCACGATTAATACCTAAATTACCTACAATTCTTGTTTTATAAGGACTATCGCTCACGACTAATACCTAAATTACCTACAACTCTTGTTTTATAAGGACTATAATGATGACTTTAGGTGGTGGTTAGAATGATAATAAGGACACGATGGTGACTTGAATGTATTTTAGGTATCCATTTTTTTAGTGAGTTGTATTAAGGTGTGCATGAATGTGCAATATCACATACATATAAACTTTTGTTATTATATCTAAAGAAGAAAGGATATTTGAAACTTTAAGCGAGAGTGATGGATGACATTAATGCTTTATTTGAATCTACTTATGTATTGTTGAAGAGGATACACAAGTGGAGAAAGACCCAACATCGTTCATGTTTGGATTGCATGAACTAAATGGAAATGCATGAAAAGCAAGGCGAGGGGGAGGGAATGAGTGTCCCCTTTTATATGTGAAGAAAAACATGGAATTGTAAGTGGGGGTTGGTAAGTTTACCACTTTACCCTTGCATGAAATGTGATTCATGTATGTTTTGGATACGTGATTGAGAGGAATTCTTTGAATCCCTACCATGTTGAAGCATTGACGAAGACATTGTGCACGGGTTGAAGAAGAAAAGATAATTGGTTATGGTTTTGCTCATAATTGATTATGTCTTACTGCTTGGCAACAACGGACATGGTAATCTATTCCAATTAAAAGCAAAGTCAACTATACATTGTCTATCTAAGACAAATTGTGGACCTTTGGAATTATACAGATTTAAACAAACTATGGACCTTTTTTACATTTGAAAAGAAAAAAAAATCTTCATTCCATATTTATAATAATTAAAAAACAAAGTTGTAATGATGTTGCATGCTTCTTTCACTTCTTAATGGACGTACACATACATTGCAACAAGTCAAACCAAAGTAGTTGGCTAAAAGAGTGGAAGTCGCCTCACCTATATACATGGCCTACTTGTAAATAAAGTTTACAAATAATTAATGAATGTTACTGTACTTTAAAGTACTGAATTAAAGAACTTCATACACTGGTAAGATAAACTTATGTCTTGGAGTGTAAGTAGGTCAAGTCCTTACTCCATGGAAAAATGAATGAAATTTGTGCGCGTGTTGCATGACCAGTGTAATCCAGCCTTTGGGGGAAGGGGATGACTCTCTAAAATTTCAAATAAAGATGTGAGTGAAGAGGGAAGACATGATACTTCAATTTCAATAAGAGGTGAGCAGTCTTATCTCCCTTTTCTTTAAGTTGTATGTGTTGAGAATGAAATTGTTGTATTTTAGGTTTAGAAGGTGAAGTCTTGAAGAAAAGTGTAAGTGGAGAAGGTTCAAAAGGGAAACTGGTAGAAGTGGACCACTTGCTCCTATCTTGAAGAACAAAACAATTTTTCTAGGTTAGTTGAGTGTGTTGTTTCCTAATGCAGATGCATGATAATTTTTGTCAAGTTTGTGCTATTTTCTAAGTTGAATGATTTGGTTTGTCAAATAAGGTTGCAAGTTTTAGTGTGAAAGACTTATTTTAAGGGTTGACTTACAAAGTTTGGGACAACCCTATTTGCATTTCGGCTTACAATACATTTCACATCCATGTATGTAAACCTAATCTTCTCTTACTTACTTGTGATTTTTTCCCACATTCTTAAAGTTGAAATCATTTGTATACAATGCTATATGTACATTTAACCAATGAGATATATACACAATATTTTTAGCGATAAATTCATTTAAGCTAATTCATGCTTCCTTTCTCACTATCACTGGAAGAGCCAAATGAATTATCGATGTGTAGATTCATCCACATAACCAGTTATGATATCATAATCAATTATGTGCCTAATCATAATTGATTATGAAAGGAACCATAATTGGTTATGGGGTCGAGGCATTGTGTGAAAATAAATTCAATCATGCATGTACGATTCCCTGTTTACAAGCAATTGAGATTAAATATTTTCATTTCTAATTATTAAATAATGAATTAATTTGTTTAGACAAATTTAATTTCGTTGATTTTTTTTTTCAAGTTAAATATCATGCAAGTTGATAACCCAACCTCTCCTCCACCAAATCTACCTCATTTCCCTCATTTGTTAGATCACGGACGATATTTTTCAAATGAAAAACATATTACGCTGATTATGAGATTAGAGCCCTTGTGTAACTAAAGGTAATTGATTTTTTTGTTCTTCGTTATGGATGGTTTTACATTTCCTAAAATTCTGTCTTTTCAGTCATGGGATAGATTTGTGTCATGAAAATGTCAATACTACAATTATCTCATAAAGGTCTTTTACACAAATTTGAAACACCTCGACACTGACAATTTAGTCACGTAAATATTGAAGAATAAGATCGAGTCATTTCAGATGATTGAATTAATGTTGCAAACTTGAAATAGGAGGGTCACAAGTTTGACCTAACCACCATCCTATATGACCTAAACTACGACAAGGATAATGTTTTTGGATGAAATGTTACTATCGCAACTTTGCGGTTGTCCATGCAAGAATGCTAAAAGTTTAATTGTTGATGATAATTATTACATTACATATATATCTACATTCTCAATCCATGCGACAATAAGTACACACAACTAGTACATGATTATGTCTTCATGATGTGGGCCATGAAACATAACATTGTCATTAATTGGTCATATTGTATCATTCGCCATATGTAGAAATGTAAGTCAAATGGCATGCATCTACCTTACGCTCTTCTGATAACTCGTATACTCTTGCATGTAGGCTTTAATTTAAGGTTGGAGGCTAACTCAAAATTACTCTTTTAAAAATTGAATGTGGTCAACATAAATGGTGTATGAGAGCATGACACTAGTAACCATGGTCTAAAAAGAAGAAAACCTAGAAAGTGGAGATGAAGATTTTGAGGTCGAAGAACATCATGATCAATTTTCCCAATATGGTAACATGTTAAATCAAATATGGGGAAGTATTAAGGGATTACAACAAGGTATGCAGAGACTGCAATTAGGTTTGAATATCCTTTCCCATAACCTTTTCCATGATGTCGATCATGTCCATCACAAGAATAATGTTTTGAAGACAAAATGCATAAACTTACGTTTGTTAAAGTACTTTATACTTTTAGTTTTCTTTTATTTTTATGTTTATACTCCAACTTAATTATTTTCTGACAATTATGAAATTTAATACATGTCTATTATAACTATTCACAATTTTTTTTCATTAACATATACATAATTTTAGTTACCAAAATTATTCTCTTTACGTCATAATATTGTTTCAACACACACCTGAAAGGTTGAGTGAAAGGTAAAAAATAAGTAAATAATATTAAATTAACTACTGCAACAAATCTCACAAAATAGGTCCAAATGTGCATATGTGTGTTTAATAAATATTGGCAGTTTCTTCCTGCACCCCTACATTTTTCTTCCTGCACCCCACAATGTTATGCAGAGACCAAACTGTCCCTATTATTTTTTAAAACCCTAAAATGCACTTGAACCGTATTTATTTTTTTTGCATTCTGGATTATGGAATCCGATAAAAATTCGGATTGGCACTTCTGGTAAAATTTCGGATCCACCAATCCGTAGTTCAAAATATGCATTTCATATTTAAAAATCCATCATTCAAAAAAGACATTCCAGATCCACTAATCTGTAACAGAAATATGCATTTCATATTTAAAAATCCATCATTCAAAAAAGACATTCCAGATCCACTAATCTGTAACAGAAATATGCATTTCAGGTTCAGAAATCCATAATTAAAAAAAAAGCATTCTGGATCCACCAATCCGTAACAGAATTAGACTTCTGGATTCAACAAATCGGAAATCAATAATTTATGCAAAATTTGCTTTCGAAACACCCCCTCATCCGAAAAAAAATGATTCAGTTCCAAATTGATGAATCCGTAGCACACTCCCAGATCCTAATTTCCGGTAACCACGGTGCCCTTTTTCAAATAAAAGGTCAAGGCCAGTTTCAGGATTTAAAAAATTGTGGGGGTGCAGGAAGAAAAACGTAGGGGTGGAGGAAGAAGAAGCCATAAATATTAGGTACAAAAAGGAAAAGTCCAAACAGGTTCTGAGCCCAATAAGAGAGCATTATAAATAGATGATCAACCCAAGAGGTAATTAGAGTGAATTTATCTGATAATTAATTAATATCAATTATGACTTTGGCATCGGAGCACCTTGCAGGTGTACACACCCTCCGTGAGAGGAGACCGAGATCGAGAACCGAGATCCCGTCGACCTAGCCCAGAAGAAGCAAGAGTTCTCAAGTCATATCCAAGCCCAAACCCAAAATAGAAGAATATCAAACCTAAAGTCGAAAGTCTAGATTGAGAACTCACAACAAGAAGAAAGACAAAGAAGTCAATCAATCAAAGAAGAAGAAATTTGCTTTTAGACACGAACATATATATATATATTCATATTTATTTTTTAAAAAAAATATATTAATCTTAACAAATTCAAGAGAAAAACACTTTAACAAAGTAATAAATTATAAATTAATTTTTATTTATTTCCAATCACATCAATTATATTAATTAAAAACTTTTCATTTATTTTTATTCTCTTTTTAAGTCACTTTCCTAACATCTATACAACTTCTGATATTTTTGTTTGAGACTCATTGAGATCTGAGGCATCCGTTCTTTCATTTGGCATATTTTCCAAGCACAACTTATTACAAGGTTTATATATCTTGACGATGTCAAAGACACCAAAAGTGAGATTACAATGATGTAATCAGACACATTATATGACTCATCCTCCAAATTTATTTTCAATAGTTTGTCCAATCAAGTGTCCGAACCATGCCACTGGCTGCTTTCTATTGTTTCTTTCTATTCAACTTTCATATCTACTTTGTTCTTACAACAATACAAACACAAGCAAATTGTTTTTTTTTCTTCGTTTTATTTTGGGGCTAGATTATTGCAAAACTGCTTGATTGGAAAACACAAACCAAATAGCATATGATTTCTAATCTATTTTGGCCCTATGAATAATTGGGCGCCGCAGTTTATAAATAAGCTTGAATCCTATTTTTGGATTTTGACTTGGCTCCTTTATGGTGGGATATGGAAGTATCGTCCATTCAGATAAGATTAGGGGTGGGGCCGGTCGTGCGGATCGGTCCGTGGCTCGCTGAAAAATCGTAGGACGTGTTTCTTTATTTCAATCCGCTTAGATCTGTTTCGTATAATCTGCATAATTTTAAAATGTAGAATTTTTTTTTTCAACTCCGTATTTTTCTCATGTAGTCTCATATTTTCCTTTTTGAAAATTTTAATAACATTTTACTACGCATGTCTCGTGAAAATAATATTATGAATGAAAATAATATTATGAGAGAATTTACCTAATCCATCTAAATAATAAAAATTTAAATTTTTTATTTAAAAAAATATTTTTTATGCGAGCTGGTCCGCAGACCAACCCTTATGCGGAGTAGGTTACAAAAATCAGCCTACAGATTCTATGCAATACGGGTCAATTCAACCCGTTTTTTGCGAACCAAATGCGGGACAGACCTATATAGAGCCCTAGAGCCGACCAGGCTCCATTGACACCCCTTATTAGACGTTGCTCATCCCTATTAGTTTCAATTTGTTATTGTTAAATAATACCAATCATGTGCCATTTTGGCATATACTCCCCCCAAGCATCAAAACTTGGATATTCTCTTCCAAACACAAAGGATATACCAATGTGCACAAATTTTGGTCACTTCTCCATTATTGGACAAAAGTTAAATCACAATAACTCTTTCCAGAGCCTGGTTACAAACATACAAACTTTTAACCTTTCATTTTTAAACTTTGTGCTAACTTCATTTCCTAGCCAAAGATATTCCAATATAATTTTCACACCCTACCATTATTTAATACTTAAAAATTTCAATTTCTGAGTATATCAGTCCAATTCTTAAAAATAGAAAGAGTGTGTCCATGTGAAAATATAATTTTTTTGAAAGATTGTTTTTCACTGTTAAATTATCAAAAGTAACATTTTTCAATTTCTATTAAAAGTGCAACATCAATTTGATTTTTCTTTTTTCGATTGCAACATCTGAGTTTGTTGCTTACGCCGTCTTGTATGGTTTCCATACTTCTTTCTTACTCCATGAAACTCAAGGGTGTTGTTAGATAAGCTTTTATATAAATAGTTACTGTGAGAAAAATGAAATGAATTTCACTGTAAATTAATTCGAATTTATAAAATAAATTTATTTAAATTTCTTTCTATCTGAAGATTCAGCAATTAATTTAACAAACCTATGAATTAGTTTCCATAAATTAATATAGTAAGAAATATTTCTGAGTTACCCATACTGAAAGCGAAGAAATGGGAAACCTCTGACAGAGTATATAATAAAACCCGAACACCGTTGTCTTTGCTTCATTAAATAAATTCCTAGATAAAGTACCGTGTTTTGAACTTAACTCAACCTGTGAAGTAGGTGTCTCCGACGTTCCCATGTCGTCTGAGCCGCTGATTCCGCCGTCGGAAGCATTGTCAACTTCTCACTCCTTCAGGCGATGCGGCGAAACGGTGTGGATTTTCGACGAGTTGCCGAAGGCCACCGTCGTTTCCGTGTCGAGGCCTGATACGGGAGACATTAGCTCAATCCTCCTTTCTTATACCATTCAGTTGCAGTACAAACAGGCACACACTCGCATACTTGTTTGCTTCTTTCTAGTTTTCATCTCACTTTTTATGTACAGACGATTCTGATTTGTCGATTTCTTTTTACAGTTTTTAAGCTTGTGGTCCAAGTTATTGGCCATCATGCCACTTGTGATCTCGTGAATATTATTGTTTTTCAGCTGTCCAATGTTATTTAGCGAATTTGAGCCGGAAAGGCGAATGAACTTCTCTGGTTTTGTTTTGCCAGATGATCTTCAATTCGGTGGTTTCAATTTCTATTGCCGTTTTCTGAATCCAATTGGATAGATGCATCCATTTTAATTACTCTTAGTAGTACCATGCCTACAATTGGAAGTTGTTAAGAATCTGAAGAGAACTGTAATAGCAAATTATTCTTTGTTAATTACTTTGCTTATTCAAATATGAGTTTACTAGGCATTTTAAGGAAGCTATAACAGATGCTAATGAATTTACTGTATATATGGTGATTTGTGGTTGGAAGACATTGTAAAATATTTTTATATAGTGTTATTTATTCCTTTAAGTATTTTGCACAATTCCTTTAGTAGTAAATTATTATTTATTTATGGTTACCATTTATGACTCGGTCTGAACTTTAGCCTAACTTAACCTTACAAAACCGGCTTATAAGGTGAGATTTGCATAACTTATTATGAAATGTTCTTATCTCTAGTTAATTTTATTTCTTAAAATGGTATCAGAGTCATTTATAGTCTATCCTAGCGTGGGTTGTTGGACTTATCAGGCCACCCGACCGCTATCGGATCACCCATAAATATATAGTCTCACAAACGAGTTGTCAGGTTTCAGTGTGAGGGGTATATTGGAGATCTCATATCGACTAGAGACATGGATATTTTTTGTAGTATATAAATGCATTCAAACCTTACCTTATAAGACGGTTTTGTAAGGTTAAGTTAGGTTTAGAGTACATTTCTTAATATATAGCGATCAATCTTCATGTGTTTACATGTCTACATCTTGCGAATCTCAATTGTTCATAAATTATACGAATATCAGTTATTTGAATTATGATGTGAAGTGGTGCAGTTCCAATCCAACATCCCAACTATAATGTCTAGGTAATGGCTACATTTGTATTTCACAGTTTAACTGGCGTCTAGTGAAGAAGGCATCTCAACTTCTTTATTTACAGTTCTGTCTGCGGAAACGTGCAATAATTGAAGATTTTCATGACAGGCAAGAGCAGGTTTGCGCTTTATTTTTGCTCCGTTGTTTCTTTCATTTAATCTTTTGGTCCTCCTTAATCTCACACATCCACATTTACGTTCTAAAACCTGATTCTTTGTATGTTATTACTTTTTTATTATGCGATAATACATATTACCCATAGTTTAGTTTTTGCTTGGCCTTCAAGTCTACTTAATGGCATCATTAAAGTCATTGCATTTGAAATATTGTTCTGTTTAGTCTTCAGTAGCTTTGTCATTGTCTTACGGAGCTATCCAACATCAAAGAAGACAATATTTTAGATGTTGTGATTCTAATTATACTAATGAACTTGAACTTGTGGTGTTTCCTTCATTATATTTGATATACATGATTCAGCCTAATTTCTATCGTAATACAACTCGTGAAGTTGAAAGAATGGCTTCAAAACTTGGGGATAGTGGATCATACGGTAATAGAGCAAGAAGATGAAGAGCTTGATGATGGAGCTGTTCCTTTACTTCATGAAGACAGTGTTAAAAACAGGTATTTTAATTTGCCAAATGCTAACCAATACCCTGAAGGTTATGGTTCAAGTAATTAATAATGGATGGTTTTTTTATTTGGGAACTTAAAAGTGTGTTTCTCTACTATTTTCATTGCACTCCCGTACTCATTAATTTTGTCTTTTTTTGTAAAGATATGTTCCATCCGTTGCTGCTCTACCAATAATTCGTCCATCACTAGGAGGGCAGCAGTCAATTGCGGATAAAGCCAAAGTCGCAATGCAGGGTTATTTGAATCATTTTTTAGGAAACTTGGATATTGTGAATTCTCAAGAGGTAACAAATGAAACTTCAAAGTTGACAATTGTTGGATTTGTTTAGATAATGCTTAGCAGACCTTCTGATTAGGTTATATGTATGTATGTATCAATTTTTTGTTATCTCCTCTTGTTTTCAATACCTGTGCCTACTTTTATAGAATTTATGAGCCTTAAATCCGTTTTTCCTTCAGTATGTTCTACACTTCTATGTATAACTAGGGAACTTTATGCTCCATTACCATGTATCTTAATGTGACTTCTCCATAGCTAAAATTATCTTTTGTAACATACGGTTTTGGATTATAGGTCTGCAAGTTTTTGGAAGTCTCCAAGCTATCCTTTTTACAGGAGTATGGTCCAAAACTGAAAGAGGGATATGTAATGGTGAAGCATTTCTCAAATATCTCACGGGATTTGGATGTATCATGTTTCCCATGCAATTGGTTTCGTTGTTGTAATAACAGCTGGAAGAAGGTTTGGTTCTGAAGTTTATTTTTGGTGATACTAGCTAATTTAGTTTTTATGGTTGCATACTATTCGGAAGTAAAGTGCAGGTACAGTTGTGGACTGAAATAATCTAACCTATCAACTGGAGCTTTGGATTTAATACTTTATCTTATGTTTTAGCACTAACTACAAAACTTTTCAGTGATCTTTGGATATAAATTTTTCATGCCTTCCTCTCTAAAGTACTTGTCTTCTTATTTTCAATCGTCTTAGTGGAATATAACATTACATTTTCATGTGACATAGTTAATTCCAACCTCTATGAATATCTGTGGTCACATCTTTTGTGTTACTAAGATTCATGGCGGAATGCTCCAATGCTAGCTAGGCATATCCTTTTCCATACCAGAAACATAAATGATGTAAATTGGGTTGGTAGTTTCCGATTTTAGGATTTTGTTTTGATATTATTTTGCTAGAGGATTTCATCCTGTTAGGTGGGGTTTTCATTTTCTTGCTTGTGGATTCTATCTTATTAGGCCTGTAGATCTTTAGTGTACATGTTTGAAGCTGTTTGATTAATTTAGGCTGTTGAGTTTTTCTTATACAGAGAGAATCTGATTTTTTAGTCAACTTAGAGGAGTATTTAGGTTTATCAGAGAAGAAGTATCCTGCCAATAGGTGTACTCTTGGGTTTTTCTGCATCAATAAACTGTCTGTGTAATGGGGACAAAAGTGAGGGATATGGCCAACAGAAAAATTGAATTTTACTGTCATTATATCATGCTTATACATTTAATAGTAACACTTGGACATCATTGGCTTTAAATTTCCATTACATGTAATGTTTCAAGTCTTGATTCTATATGGTGCTCGTGACTTATGAAGTTTTTTTATTTTATTCTTTGGGGTGCTCTGTGACCTATCAAATATATTAACATTGATGGATAGTAATTTTACATGTTTTAACACAATGTTAAATTAGGGACAAATTTAAAATATATAATACCTTTCTTATTGAAATGTCTCTTTATGGTTATATATGGTCTCCTACAACTATTTTTCTTTTTCATTTAATCTTAATTTTAATCTAGAAATTGTTGTCTGCACACAGGTATGGGCTGTTTTGAAACCTGGGTTTTTGGCCCTCCTGGATGATCCCTTCAACAACAAACCACTGGATATAATTATTTTTGATATCCTCCCTTCCTCTGATGGAGCTGGAGGGACCAAAACATATTTAGCTAATCCTATAAAAGAACGCAATCCTTTGCGTTATTCATTCAAGGTAGTAAAAACTGTCTCTTAGGGAGTCTTTTTTACCTTCAAGATTAGAAATGTTTTTGTCTCTTATGGGCTGTATCTGTTCTTCGCTGTTACAGTCAGTCAAAGCAACTAAATTGACCTGACGAAACAAAATTCCAACTAAGCAACTCTTTCTAGATTTCCTGTTAACTAATATGATAAATGTCATGAACAGAGAAGATCAAACACGTAAACGTCTATAGACATACAATGTTCTCAGCTTCTTCCCTTTTCCTTTTCTCGTTATCAGTTAGAAATCTTGGTCATCAAATTTTAATACAGTGAAATCTATTTCCTTTTGGTCTTAGAGAGGAGTTTAGTCCATGAACAACCAATTTATTGGAGAAAACTAGTGATAACAGCCTCATGTTTTGCTCCCAAAATTTTATTAGAAATTGTTTGAAATTATTAATAGGTTACTAGTGGAAATAGGAGCATATTGTTGAGAACTACCACTAGTGCTAAAGTAAAAGCTTGGGTTGCTGCAATAAACGAAGCTAGTCTAAGACCTCTTGAAGGTTGGTGTTGTCCTCATCGCTTTGGTTCCTTTGCTCCCATAAGAGGTTTGACTGAAGATGGGAGCCAAGCCCAATGGTTTGTTGATGGACAGGCAGCATTTGAAGCTATTGCTACATCAATTCAAGATGCAAAGTCAGAGGTACATGTTTCCATTGTTAACCAAGAGTATATATATAAGTTGTTTTGGCTTCCTAATTCAATTATAATTATAAGAGAATAAAATTGACGGCAGATCTTCATTACGGGCTGGTGGCTATGTCCAGAGCTATATCTGAGGCGGCCTTTTGATAGTTTTTCTACCTCTCGGTTAGATTCCTTACTAGAAGAAAAGGCTAAGCAAGGGGTTCAGGTACACATTATATTCTCATCAATATAGTCCACTTTGTTTGCATTTGTCAAACTCTGGAGGTTGAATTTTTTATAAGATTGAATTGTAACAGAGAATTATGCTCATGCCTTTAAATGATTCCCTAGATCTATGTGCTTCTCTACAAGGAGGTTTCTCTAGCTTTGAAAATCAACAGCTTGTACAGCATGAGAAGACTGCTCAAAATTCATGAGAATGTGAAGGTATTGCGCTATCCGGATCATTTTGCTGCTCGTGTGTATTTATGGTATGTACTGTTATTTAACTAATGAAGTTTGAATAACATCTTAGTATATATTTAGGTGGACCTTTTTGGGGTATATATGATGAATAAGCTTGGTTTCTTACAGGTCGCACCATGAAAAACTTGTAATTATTGATTACAAGATTTGCTATATTGGAGGTTTAGATTTATGCTTTGGTCGATATGACACACCTGAACATAAAGTGGGTGACTGCCCTTCTGTAATATGGCCTGGAAAGGACTATTACAACCCAAGGTATTTCTTTTCCAATTTTGATTATTTAAAAAAATGTGGAGAATTTTTGTGAAGCAGTGTTTGTATATGTTACAAGAAGAAAAGGTCCAAGTTCCTTAACACTGTAGGGTCCAGTTTAATGCATTTAGACATGTTTGAGCCTTCACTGTTGCTGATGAGTGATGACATCAAATTTTGGTTGGTGCTATACTAAGTTTCTAGTATTATTGTTGTATAATTTTCTGTAATTTTTGTTCGTTGATAGGGAATCTGAGCCAAATTCATGGGAAGACACCATGAGAGATGAATTGAATCGCAAGAAATATCCCCGAATGCCATGGCATGATGTCCATTGTGCTCTTTGGGGACCTCCCTGTCGGGACATTGCTCGTCATTTTATTCAACGTTGGAACCATGCTAAGGTATACAAAATGATGTTATTTCTTCTTAAATATTTTTTTTATTATTGTCTCCGCCCTATCTTACATGGTGAATCTTATCATAGAGAACCAAAGCTCCAAATGAACATGCAATTCCTCTACTTATACCTCACCATAACATGGTCATTCCTCATTACATGGGAAGAAGCAGAGAGATAGACATTGAAGAAAAGAAAGATGAAGAGAAGAGGAAAGAAATTGTCAGGCAAGATTCATTTTCTTCAGAGTCTCCAATGCAAGATATACCACTACTTTTACCGCAAGAATCTGATGGAATTCTTACTTCAAATGGAGATCGTACAAATTTTAGTGAAATTTCTCCATTGACGGAGGACGAAACTCTAGTTTCAGACACCCAGACGAAAAGTTTTCAAGATGAAGTTGTTCCTTTACACTTGGGAGCACAATCTTTTGTCGATGTTCTAGAGGATTGGTGGGAAGCACCAGAAGGCACCAATGATGACACTACTTTGGAGTATGGACAGGTTGGTCCACGCACCACCTGTCAGTGCCAGGTTAGTTATGATGCTTAGTTTCTCTTTCTTTGAACAATCTACTAGGACTGGTACAGTATGAATCTAGTAATTATTAGTAGCAAATTGTACCAATATAAGATCATAAATATCACATTATTCTACTTCTGAAGTTGCTGAAAATTCTCTATAAAAGGGAAAAAAGTTTACAACGGTGTGAAGCATACTTATTTTGTGGACGATCTGTCACATGCAATTGCAAGTCTAAATATTTTATAAAAAATCGAATGCTTAATACTAGGGTGTATAAAATAAATTTTGCTCCTACAATAATTCTGGGAAGAATTGATTTGGTGTTTCTGTTTGTATTTGCAATATGATTATATTTACTTGTAAACAAAAAATTGTCCATATTAACAGAATCTACCATTAGATATTGGTTATTAGTTTGGGAACTATCAATTTATGTCAATATAACTTTATATAATGATTTATCTGCCACAATCTTGGATGATGGATATGAAATCCACAGGTAATCAGAAGTGTCAGCCAGTGGTCTGCTGGAACAAGTCAGCCTGAAGAAAGCATTCACACTTCATATTGTTCCCTAATTGAAAAAGCAAAACATTTTATCTACATTGAGGTAAATTAATTGTGAGGAAATGTACTTTCCTTGATCTTCCTTCAATGTTGATAACTACCTCAAGTTTAGTATTGCAACTAATTAACACTGCTATTTTTATACACTTTTCCTTTGAGTATCTAATAATATTTGGCCTTTGGGGTTTTTATATGTTAAATACATTAGCCTGTCAGTATTAGGTCTGTGATAAGTGTTAAGTTCTGCTTTGATTGGTTTCTTACAGTGCACCCATTTCCCCCTTTTTGTCTTTCTCATTTTGTTTCCATTCAGAACCAATTTTTCATATCAGGTCTATCAGGGGATGACATAATACAGAACCGTATTTTGGAAGCTCTATATAGGCGTATTTTGCAAGCCCACAAAGAACAGAAAGATTTTAGAGTTATTGTAGTGATTCCCCTCTTACCTGGCTTCCAGGTAAATGTTACTTGCCTTTTTTTATAACATAAATCCTCTTTGGTGTAGTCTTTAATCGTTTTCTGTTGTGAACTATTAACAGGGTGGTCTAGATGATGGTGGTGCTGCTACTGTGAGAGCCTTAACACATTGGCAGTATAGAACGATTTCTAGAGAAAAGCACTCGATATTATACAATCTTGAAACTATACTTGGTCCTAAGACTCATGATTATATTTCATTCTATGGTTTACGATCTCATGGTAGACTCTATGAAAATGGTCCTGTGGCTACTAGTCAGGTATAATATATATTGAAACATCTTTTTGATTTTGCTAAAAGTTTACAATGGTCTCATCAAATATTTTGCTCTGGGCCGTGGAGTTCTTTAAAAAATGCAGTTTGGATGTCCTAGATGTCGTACACAACTTTTAGCTTTTATAATGATTTAACAACACCTATTTTTCTTGTTTGATGCATATTTCCGATATCTGTACAGGTGTATGTGCACAGTAAATTGATGATAATTGATGATCGTGTAGCTTTTATTGGATCATCCAATATAAATGACCGCAGTTTGCTTGGTTTAAGAGACTCTGAGGTGCACTTGATATCTGCTTGTCTCTTTAATCAGCTATTTCTTATAGCACGTGTAATTGTAATCATTTTCATCAACCAGATTGGAGTGCTTATCGAAGATAAAGAATATGTTGAGTCTTTGATGAATGGAAAGCCATGGAAGGCTGGAAAATTTTCCTATAGCCTCCGCTGCTCCCTATGGTCTGAGCACCTTGGTCTTCATACCGGAGAGGTTAGTCAAAATGATAAAATTTTGGTTTTTATGCTATATCTCAGCAACACAAGCTCTGCCAGGCATTCTGTCTGTTATTGATAAATGGGAAGAATAAACAAGTTTGGAACAATTAGACACCTTGTTTTTTATTGTTATTTTGATGAACAATTATAAACGTTCTCGGCACAACTACTAAAATCTAATCTAACATCTCGTACACTTGTGTAAAACTATGAGATGATGAAGTTTCATTAGCAGTTTCATCGCATTCATGCTTGCATGTTCCTATTGTTAATCATAGAGAGAAAAGCATCACTCGCTTACACCCTGGTCACTGATCTCAACAAATTGGCTTACCCAACCATGTGCTACACACTTGTAGTTGACCTCATTAGGACCAAGAATTGGCAAATAGCTCAACCTTATTTACTTCTTGTTTTTCTTACAGTTTATCTAGTTTTCTCAACTATAATTTCCATGAGCAATCATACTGACTATATAACCATCATTTTCCTCTTTGTCTGTTATGACAATAGATATTTTTCATCTGTTTACGTTACTTGATAAAGCCCTCTTAACAATATTCTCTTTCTCATAACAGATCAGTAAAATAAGTGATCCGGTGGTAGATACAACCTACAAGGACTTGTGGTCAGCAACTGCAAAGGTTAGATTTTGTCTGATTGGTTTGTGTATTTCCGATTTTCGATAGATTAAGGGGGAGCATTATTTATCAACAACATCGTAGCCAATCAAGATCTTAAAAATTTAATTTCCTTTAAGCACCTATATTTTAATAACTGAGCTCATCTTTTTCCTTGACAAACATTATTCTTCAACAAACATGGTACAGTCACATTGACTTTGTTTTTGGATGAGCACACGTTATTTGAGTTTCTGCTCCGATGATAATGTAAACTTCTACACGTTTGACAGGAAAATGCTAGTATATACCATGAGGTCTTTGGTTGCATTCCAAACGATCAAATACACTCAAGGTGTGTGGACTTTTGCCCGTTTTCTTCTAGGGTCTCTGATTATCCCGTTTTTGCTATTAGTTTATCCTTTCTTATTATGTAATAGACTTTACAATAATATGCAGAGCTGCACTTCGGCAAAGCATGGTTCAGTTGAAAGAAAAACTTGGTCATACCACCATAGATATGGGAATAGCTCCTGATAAGTTGGTCTGTCAAGAGAATGGAGAAATCAAAACAATAGACCCGATAGATAGGTTGAAGTCTGTGAAGGGACACCTTGTTTCCTTTCCTTTGGAGTTCATGCGTGAGGAAGATCTAAGACCAGCTGTTATAGAGAGCGAGTTTTATGTTGCTCCTCAAGTGTATCATTAAGTATATGGTAGTTTGGAGACTCAAAAAGGGGAGATCTCATGTAAAAAAGAGAACTCGCAATTGCTTTGAGGGTTCTGTTTAGAAGGAAATGAGGAAGATAGGCTTGGAGTGAAAGGAGTTAAGATTGAACACAATGGAAAAGAAAGCTGAAGGAGAAAGGACACAATGTTGTTATGTATTAGCTATGGCTATCAATCACAGTTTAGAAAGGGAAGGGGGTTATGCAGAATCCTTCTTGCTTACAGAAAATACGTGTGGCAGTAAATGTGGAAATATGAGAAAATCGTTGCAGATAACGCAGTTTAGAATTAAATGGCAGCACATCATCTCGCCAGAAGAATTGCTGGCAATATGCCATGCAACCTTCATATGTTGTACAGCACTGATTCTTTTTTTTCTTTTTTTTTTACGGGATACAGCACTGATTCATTCATTGTGAAGGAAATTATATGTATATTCTTCTTCGATTGACCTGGGAATTGTTCATGTAAGATGATTCTTTACATTAATAAGCATTGCAAGTTGAAGTTATTGATTTGATTAAGTGCGTGTTCATTTTAGATTATTCTCAGTAAAATAATTGTGTTATTAGAAAGAAAAAAAAAACATAGCACAAGAATCAAAGATGGAAATGCATATAGTAAGGTATAAATATGATTCAGCTACCCTTTTAACAAACACTTTTAGAAAACAAAAAATGTAACTACATTTTTCGTAAGTTGAAGTTAAGGATGAATTAATTTGTAAAAAGGTTTTTCAAATTTTCATTTTCAATTTATATATAA
>Ga0123341_1000783_pt1 | contig 21624 bp, 19 predicted proteins | sample Turbeapinknodule_FD_89959 | JGI IMG/M metagenome (GOLD analysis project Ga0123341, IMG submission 89959) | Root nodule microbial communities of legume samples collected from Mexico - Turtle bean Mexico pink nodule | ecosystem: Host-associated > Plants > Roots > Nodule | place: Mexico: Nepantla...
GTTGATGGCCCAGTGGATGGGGCATCTGGGCTTCGAACTTCAGATTTGCGCCGATTACATCCTTGAGCGCGTCAAGGAGGGTGAAAGGATCTTCGCCGACGAAACGACCTTACCCACTCTTGCCCCTGGGTCCGGGAAAACGACGAAGGCCTGGCTTTGGGCTTATGCTCGCGATGATAGACCCTATGGTGGAACCAGCCCGCCGATGGTGGCCTATCGGTTTGAGGACAGCAGGGGCGCTGATTGCGTGGCGCGTCATCTCGCCGGATTCAGCGGCATCCTGCAAGTTGACGGCTACTCGGCCTATACCAGTCTCGCCAAGACGCGTGCCAAAACCGGCAGCAATGAAACGATCCGGCTCGCAGGATGCTGGGCGCATCTTCGCCGCAAGTTTTACGACCTCCACATCAGTGGTGTCTCAAAGGCTGCAACGGACACGATCATCGCGATGACCGAGCTGTGGCGCATCGAGGATGAGGTCCGCGGTCGGGATGCTGACAGCCGCTCCATGCTGCGTCAGGAAAGATCTGCAACCATCGTCTCCGGACTCTTTGATCTTTGGGAAAAGGAACTGGGCAAGGTCTCTGGCAAGTCGAAGACCGCCGAAGCGATCCGCTACGCGCTCACCCGGCGCGAAGCACTGGAGCGCTTCCTGACGGACGGCCGGATTGAAATCGACTCCAATATCGTCGAGCGCGCGATCAGGCCCCAAACGATCACAAGGAAGAACAGTCTATTCGCCGGCAGCGAGGGCGGTGGACGGACTTGGGCGACGCTGGCCACGCTTCTCCAGACGGCCAAGATGAACAACGTCGATCCGCTCGACTGGCTCTCCCAGACCTTGACCCGCATCGCTCAAGGCTGGCCGGTATCCGAAATCGAGGCGCTCATGCCCTGGAACTTCAAGTCCCACGCCGTCGGCTGACCGCTTACCCTACATCGATCGTCACCGAGGCGTCCTCTTGGCCGAGGCAATTGATCCTGGAACCTTCTTCGTGAAGACGGTCAAACAAAGCAGCACCGATGCCGCTTACAATCAGACGACCTTCTATGAAGCTTGGCGGCTCGTGATCCAGCGCTACGGCATCTACAACCCCTACACGGGGCGCGGAGCAATCAAAGGGCTGTTGCCGCACGGCCCGCACAATGTTCGAGACGTGCTCGCGACACATATTTTGAAACTGACCGGGTCGTATGAGCAGGCAAGCTATGCGATCCAGGACACACCGGACATGATCCAGCAGCACTACGGGCGGTTTTTGCCACATGACAAGGCGGCGTTGGCAGCGCGCATTCTAAACGAGGTTTGGCAGGCGGCTTAATGAGAATCGCTGTGCCGCAAAACGGGTGGCAGCGGGTCGGTTAGCTCCAGCTAGCCACTCGCGCTCGCTCCGCACTACCTTGATACTCGGTCTTGATGGGATGTGAACCTACGACCATGCTATTCCAAACTCCATCCGACAGATTCCCAAGTGAGGCTCAAACGAGCCAGGAAATAATCGCTGAAGCGCGGCAAATAGGGAAGTTGCCGCCCTATCCGTTTGGTGGTAATAATTGCTACCAAACGAAGTGGAGGCGCTTATGCGCAATGTTGAAAAAGTCAGCGTTTCGATGACGCCCCAACACGCAGAACTGTTGCGCGATGCTGTTAACAGCGGCGCTTATGCCAGCGGGAGCGAAGTTGTACGCGAAGCCATGCGTGACTGGTCGGCCAAGTGGATGCAAAAGCGCGATGATATCGCTAAGCTGCGTGCGATGTGGGAAGAAGGCAAAGCGAGCGGCCCTGCCGTCGAAGTGGATTTTGATGCAGTGCTTGATGAAGCGCGCCAGGAAGTAAAGTCTCCCGCTCCTCATGCCCGCTAAGCTTCTTTGGACACCGAAGGCGCGTGCCGACGTTAAGAAAATCTACGTTGCCATAAGTAGCGAGCAGCCTCTCAGCGCGGAGCGATACTTTGCCAATTTTCGCCGCAAGGCGGAATTGCTTATCGATCATCCGCATCTAGGCGAACGTCACCCGGAAGTATTCCGTACCGCCCGGATGTTGGTCGAAGCGCCCTATGTCATCCTTTACGAAACAAGGCCCGACTCCGACGACGGTCCCGTTCATACAGTTGAAATCATCCGAGTAGTGGACGGTCGGCGCGACCTTTCCGCGTTGTTCTGAGAGCTCATGGGCTGAGATTAATTGTAAGCAAGGCCAGTTGAAAAGATCTGACCCGCAGTTAGCTTTGCCAAGAGGCTGATAAAATTCGCCTTTGCGGCATAAGGGGTATTTATGGAACCAACACGAGGTGAACGAGCGGTTGGTTTGGGGTTCCAGATCTCGCAACGCCGATATTGGCTGTCGCGTCCAACTAAATAGTCTACAGGCGAACAGTTGGTTGGATTCGTCCAGCCAAAAGTTCGCTCACACTTTGCCCGAGTCCGCGCCGCGGCGATGTAACGACGCCGGCCCCTAGAACCGCAACTTTGATTTCTGTCAGCCCATGCGCTCGGACGCATACGAACCGGGCGAAGCCGGGAAAACCACCGTTTTGTTGCCGTTGATGAATACGCGGCCATGGATGTGCGCGTGGATGGCGCGCGCCAGCACTTGGCTCTCAACGTCGCGTCCGAGGCTGACGTAGTCTTCGCCACTCTGAGCATGCGTGACGCGTACGATGTCCTGCTCGATGATAGGACCCTCATCAAGGTCGGCGGTGACGTAGTGCGAGGTCGCGCCGATCAGCTTAACACCGCGCTCGAATGCTTGCTTGTAGGGGTTGGCGCCCTTGAAGCTCGGCAGGAAGCTGTGGTGAATATTGTTGATGCGGCCCGACATCTTCCGACACATCTCGTCGGAAAGTACCTGCATGTAGCGTGCTAGAACGATCAGCTCGGCGCCGGAGTCTTCGACGATCTGCATCTGCTTAGCTTCAGCCTCGGGCTTGTTCTCCTTCGTGACTTTGATGCAGTGGAACGGGATGTCGTGATTCACCACCACCCGCTGATAGTCCATGTGGTTCGAGATCACCCCGACGATGTCGATCGGAAGCGCGCCGATTTGCCAGCGGTAAAGGAGGTCGTTCAAGCAGTGCCCGAAGCGGCTCACCATCAGAATCACCTTCTTCTTCTCGGTCTCGTCGAAGAACTCGGCGTCGGCTTCGAACGTGTCAGCGATCGGCTCGAAACCTTCACGAAGCTGCTCGAGCGTGTGGCCTTCCTCAGGCTGGAAGCTGATGCGCATGAAATAGCGGCCAGTATCGGCGTCGTCGAACTGGGCGCTGTCGGAAATGTTGCAGCCATTCGCCGACAGATACGCAGCGATGGCAGCAGTCACACCGCGGATCGATGGGCAGGCAACGCGAAGGGCGTAACGGGGATTCGTGGTCGTCATCTCTGAAATCCTTGTACGTCAGGCCGCAATGGCCAAGGTGTGATGCCTGCGGAAGGCTGTCAGCGTGTTCGAAAGCAGGCATGCAATGGTCATTGGACCGACGCCGCCGGGAACCGGAGTGATAGCGCGGGCATGTCCCGCCTCCCCGTATGCAACATCTCCGACTATCCGCGACTTGCCCTCATCCTGGATCCGATTGATGCCAACATCGATGACGACTGCGCCGGGCTTTATCCAATCGCCGCGCACGAGACCTGGACGGCCTGCGGCGACAACCAGGATGTCCGCCGCGCGGCATAGATCAGCCGTGTTCGTCGTCTGGGAATGGACGACCGTCACCGTGCAGTGGGCATTCATGAGCAGCTGCGCCATCGGTTTGCCGACGATGTTCGACTTCCCCACGATCACCGCATGGAGGCCCGCAAGGTTCTCGCCGAGGGTATCCCTGAGGAGCATCATGCATCCAAGCGGAGTGCACGGGACAAGCGCGGGGTTGCCAGTGGCAAGGCGGCCAGCGTTCGAAACGTGGAAGCCATCGACGTCCTTGTCCGGATTGATCGCCTGGATCACCGCATTCGAATCGAGATGAGCTGGCAGCGGCAACTGCACCAAGATTCCATCGACTTCCGGGTCGACGTTCAGTCGATGTATCAAGGCAAGGAGTACATCCTGGGTCGTCTCGGCTTGCAGCCGATGCTCGAAGGACTTCATACCCGCCGCCACAGTCTGCCGATGCTTGGAAGCGACATAGACCGCGCTGGCCGGATCGCCACCGACAAGCACCACTGCAAGACCAGGAACCATGCCTGTCTGTGCCTTGAGCGTTTCGACATCCGACTTGACGCGCTCGAGCAGGCCGTTGGCGAACTGCTTCCCATCGATATTCGCGGCGAGTGTGAATCTATCCATTCCCATGGGTGCTCCTCCATTGGATCAAAGCTCGAACGAGCAAGCTGTGTCCGCGCGGCATGATCTGCGTCCGGCGTTAGGCAGCTATCAGTGACCGTAGACAGGGAACTTGCTGGTCAGCTCGGCAATCTTCGCCTTGGCGCCCTCGACAACTTCGTCGGTCTTGCCCTGGGTCTCGGCGTCGATGAGATCGGCGATCACGGTTCCAAGGACACGGAACTCTTCTTCTTTGAGGCCGCGCGTTGTTGCCGCCGACGAACCAAGTCGCATGCCAACCCATTCCGGAGGACGCGGAGAATCGCCTGGGATCGGGTTCTTGTTGGACGTGATGTTCGCCCGAGCGAACAGATCTTCCGCCTGTTTGCCGAGCAGGCCCTTGCTCGAAAGATCGAGCAGGACGATGTGCGTGTCGGTACCGCCGGAGACAATACGGACGCCACGGTCGGCGAGCGTTTCGGCGAGCACCTTCGCGTTGGCAACGACCTGCCGCGCGTAGACCTTGAAATCGTCACGAAGAGCTTCACCGAGGCAGATCGCCTTGGCGGCCAGAACATTGCTGTGCAGCGAACCCTGAACGCCAGGGAATACTGCTGCCTGCAGCTTCTTGTACCATTCCTCATTGTTAGTGAGGATCAGGCCGCCACGCGGGCCGCGGAGCGTCTTCGTCGTCGTGCAGGTCACGATGTCGGCATGCGGGAACGGCGACGGATGGACACCACCAGCCACGAGGCCTGCGATGTGTGCCATGTCGACCAGGAAGTAGGCGCCAACCTTCTTCGCGATTTTCGACATGCGCTCAAAGTCCAGCTCGCGCGGATATGCGGAACCGCCCGTGATAAGCAGCTTCGGACGTACTTCCTCGGCAATCCGCTCCATTTCATCGAGATCGATGACTTCGTTCTGCGGATTGACGTTGTAGTTGTTGGCGTCAAACCAGCGGCCCGAAAGATTGGCCTTCATGCCATGCGACAGGTGACCACCTGCAGCCAGATCGAGCGACAGGACCTTTTCGCCCGGCTTCAGGAGCAGGAAGAACACCGCGAGGTTTGCCTGTGTGCCCGAGTGCGGCTGAACGTTAGCGTAGCCGCAGTTGAAGAGCTGCTTGGCGCGGTCGATTGCAGCCTGCTCCGCAATATCGACGAATTGGCCGCCGCCATGGAAGCGATTGCCCGGATAGCCTTCAAGGGTCTTGTTGGTAATCTCGTGGCCAAGAGCATCGAGCACCGCGCGGCTGACGATGTTTTCCGACGCGATGAGTTCGATCTGGTGCTGTTGACGGTCGCGTTCCGACGCAAGCGCGCCTGCGACCAGTGGATCAAGCTCTTGAACTGTCGTTGTAAAGTGCGCGCTTGCAGCGTTGTGCATCTTGGTTCTCCAATTCCTCGAAATTTGTGATGGAAACCTAGGCGGATCAAACAGCCAGAAAAAGTTAATAATATTTCCCTATACGTTCAGCTATGCTAACGATTTAGGAAACGATCTGAGGAGGTGGCAATGGATATCGCGCGCCTGCGGGCACTACGAGAACTGTCGATACGGAAAACCATGGCAGCGGTGGCCGAAGCACTTTACGTGTCTCCCTCCGCAGTCTCGCAGCAGATCGCGCTTCTCGAGGAGGAGGTGGGGATCCGGCTCGTCGAACGGCGCGGCCGTGGTGTCGTGATGACCCCCGCCGGGCAGCAACTGGTACAGCGCGCCGAGCGAATCCTCATCGAGATCGAATCCGCGAAAGCAGACATCGCCGAGCTGAAGAGTGTCGTTTCCGGTGAACTGCGGGTTGCAGCCTTTCCTTCCGTGGCGGCTGCGGTGATCCCGAAAGTCGTCTACGATCTCGCTGAGCGGCACCCTCACCTCACCGTGCAGTTCGATGAGATGGAACCCGCCGAAAGTATCGCCGCGCTGCGGAGCTGGCAGACGGACGTCGCCATTATCGACGATCTAAACATGCCGACGGGTGCACTCGATCCCAACATCGAGACGATCTTCCTGATGGAGGACGTGTTCAACGTGATGGTATCCAAGGAACACCGCTTGTCGGATCAGCCGACCGTCGGCCTTCGAGAGCTTCGAGACGAACGGTGGGCAATCGACACCGCATCCGACACCTACACGAAGATGCTCGCAGAGGCCTGCCAGGAAGAAGGTTTCAAGCCGAACATCGTGGCGCGCTGCAAAGGATTCGAGGTGACCATCGCCCTCATCCGCCAAAACTACGGGATCTCAATCCTTCCAGGTCTTCGCGCCAGCTACGATCTCGAAGACGTCTGGGTCTGTCGCCTCGTCCCGGAAATTCGCCGAAAGATTTTTTTGGCGTTCCGGCGCGAGGAGAAGCGGAGCCCTGCCCTTCAGGTGTTTTTGGACAGGATGGCAGAAAGGCCGCCCCTCTCCTGAGGGGGCGCTGCACGAGCCTGAGTTGGGGCGCTGGATAGCTTCGCACGAAAATCAGCCGCTTATTCCGATCAGAATCTCGGACTCACCCGTACTGATCGTTTTCGCCGCAAAGCCAATACCGCCTACGACCGACCAAACAGTTTTACTAATGTATCCCAAAAGAAGAATTAAGTAGATTTGAACCAACCCCCTTCCTATGGTCCTAATGCCGGATAATGGGACTGGGGCGACGATCGCACGCAGACCTGGCCAACAATGGGAACGACGCACTTCAAGAATGGCGACAACGCCACAGCGTCCGACCGGAATTTCGATTCAGGCCAACGCTCATTTCTTGGCGCCAATATCGCGATCCGAAAGGGGAACCTAGATGAAACTGCTTAAAATCCTTACCGCAGGCCTTTTTGCTGGCGTTGCATTCGCAGCGACGCAGGCCTCCGCATCCGTGCTCGACACCATCAAGCAGCGCGGCGTGCTCAATTGCGGCACCGACAACACCGCCCCGGGCTTCGGCTACCTGAATACGACCACGGGCCAAATGGAAGGCCTCGACGTCGATTTCTGCAAGGCAGTGGCCGCTGGCGTTCTCGGCGACGCCTCCAAGGTGAAGTTCATCACCGTCACCGACAAAAGCCGCTTCGACGCGGTGCTCACTGGGCAGGTCGACGTCGTCTTCGCTCACACGACTATCAAGCCGGCGCGTGAATCCTCCATCGCCATCGACTTCCTGCCGATCAACTTCTACGACGGTACCGGACTGATGGTGAAGGCAGACACCGGGATCAAGGAATTCGCCGATCTCGATGGCGCCACGATCTGCACCACGCAGGGATCGGCGACCGAGACCGTGCTTACGGCAGCGTTCAAGGCGCGTGGCTGGAAAGACTCCAAGGTCCTCACCTACGAGAACCTCGAGAAGCTCTTCTCCGCCCTCAACTCCGGCCGTTGTAACGCAATGAGCACCGATAAGTCCGCGCTCGCCGCTTGGGCTGGCAACGCTCCGAAGCCTGCAGACTACGTGATCCTCCCGGACACCCTCGACAAGTCACCGTTCGGCGGCTTCGTCGCCGCGAACGACTCCAAGTGGCGCAACGCGCTGCGTTGGATCGAGTACGGCCTCTTCCAGGCTGAAGAGTCTGACATCTCTCAAGCCAACCTCGACGAGAAGCTCAAGAGCGAAGATCCGTTCGTTCAGAAGTTCCTTGGCGTCGGCGGAGGATATGGCAAGGACTTCGGCCTTTCCGACGACTTCGTAGCTCAGGCCGTCAAGGCGGTCGGCAACTACGGCGAAATCTATGACCGGAACCTTGGCCCCAAGACCAAGATGTATCTCGATCGCAAGGGCACCCCGAACGCCTCCTGGACGCAGGGTGGAGCAATCTACTCCCCGCTATGGAACTGATGATTGCCGAGGGTCGGGGCTATGGCTCCGACCCTCCAGCCTGGGAGTGGAAAATGACAATCCATGAAACGAGTGCGGCCCACGGCATGGTCGACAAGGATCACCTGAAGTCCCGGCGCCTGCGCAACCGTATACGACACGAGGCAATACAGGTCGGGATCATAGCGATCGTAGTTGCTCTCCTTGGTCTGCTGGCATACGCGGTCCAGACCGGCCTTGCCGCGAAAGGCATCCGCTTCAGCTTCTCATTTCTTTCGAACACCGCGGGGTTCGATATCAGTGAAGGATGGACGCTGACCTCCGGCGAGAACCTCTTTCCCGAGTTCACGCTCTTTTCATCCGACATGACCATTGCCTCGGCCTTCGTCACGGGCATCCTCAATACCGCGAAGGTCGCGATACTGGCGATCATCCTCAGCACTGTCCTCGGCACGATGCTCGGCGTCGGCCGCCTGTCGACTAACTGGGTCGTGCGAAATCTTTGTTTCTGGATCGTGGAGTTCGTACGCAACACGCCACTGCTCATCCAGCTCGTATTCTGGTACTTCGCTGTCGTTCTGCGCTTTCCGCCGATGGCCTCGGCCGCTCACTTCTATGGCCTCATCGTCAGCCAGCAGGGCGTCTACGTCCCAACTATCTCGTTGATCGGCGCCAATTCCGCGCTCGAAATTGGCCTGGTTGCGCTGACGCTCGTCTCCATCATGGGAGCCATCTTCGACCCAATCAAGGGCATGCGTCGCGCCTGCATCGCTGGTCTCGTGATCAGCGTCGGGCTTCTGTTCTCGACAGGCGGCCTGGTGTTGAACTTTCCCGTCGCCAACAAATTCAAGGCAAGCGGCGGAACCAGCATAAGCCCGGAAATGGCAGCGCTTCTTCTTGCCATCGTGGTCAACAGTGCGTCGTTCATTGCTGAAACCGTCCGTGGCGCTATCGAAGCGCTGCCAAAGTCCCAGTGGGAGGCCGCAGCCTCGCTTGGCTTGAGCCGACGCTACACCGTGAACGACATAGTTCTTCCGCAGGTGTTCCGTGTCGTTCTCCCCTCATTTGGCAACCAGTACATCAGTCTGACGAAGAACACAGCGCTCGGGATCGCGGTGGGCTATCCCGACCTGATCAACATCTACGGCACGATTGCGAACCAGACGGGCCACAGCCTCGAAGGCATCCTCATCGTGATGGCCTCGTATCTGATCCTCAGCTGGATCATCAGCACGATCGTCTACTGGGCGAACCGCCGTCTCAATCCAATGGGAGTTCCGCGATGATCGCCAGCTCAATCAAGTGGACTCGCCACAACCTGTTCGGCAAGCCATTCGACGTCTTCCTGTCCCTTCTGATCATTCCGAGCGTGCTTTGGCTCGCCTACTCGATCGCCGATTGGGCTTTCACGGCAGCGAAATGGGATATCATCGTCCAGAGCCTCCGTGTTCTCATGATCGGCGTCTTCCCGGCTGACCAAGCTTGGCGCGCCTGGACCGCGGCGACAATCATTGCCGCAATCCTCGGTGCTGGCCTCGGGTGCGTGTTCTCGTTCAAACCGCATCATGGCGCCGTGCTCCTCCTGGTTCCGATCGTACTTTTGATCGTTGATGGCGGTATCGGTAATGCCCTGCCCGCGACCGGGATTGTCGCAGCGACCGTGATGGGATGGACGTTGACGTCCTACGTACCCCTCTCGCGAAACGTCCTTCCAGCGGCAGCCTTCACTAGCTTCATTGTTATCGTGGCTGTGATGGCGCCTCCCGGAGTCGGTCTTTGGGGTGGCCTACTGCTGAGCGTGCTCCTCACGCTCGTGACTTCGGTGCTGTCGCTGCCTCTCGGCATCCTGCTCGCCTTTGGCCGCCAAAGCCGCCTGTCGAGTCTGCGCATCATCTGCACCTGGTACATCGAAGTCATGCGTTCGGTACCGTTGATCCTCGTCGTGTACTGGATCTGGATCCTGATGCCCGTACTGGCGCCTCAGTGGGGTCTCGCCGACGTCGCTCGTGGTATGATCGGCTTCACGCTCTTCTACTCCGCCTACGTCGCCGAGTACGTTCGAAGCGGTTTGCAAGCAGTGCCGCGCACCCAGACCGAAGCAGCGCGCGCTCTCGGCATGAGCGAGTTCGACACCAACCGTTCGATCGTTCTGCCGCAGGCACTGCGTGTTGTGGTGGCGCCACTGGTAGGCAACGTGCTCGACATCTTCAACTGCGCACCGCTGGTGTTCATCATCGGCCTGACGGACTTCCTCCGTGCGGGACAGATGATCCTGGCAAACCCGCAGTACGGCGACCGGACATTCGAGGTCCTTTCCTTCCTTCTCGTAACCTATTTCCTGATCGGCTCGATGATCACCTACGCCGCGCGCAAGCTCGAAGACCACATGGCAACGAGCAGCCGCTGAGCCGATGAACAACGGAGACACTACGATGAACGCCATCGTCGAAATGAAGAGCATGAACAAGTTCTACGGCGCTCACCATGTGCTCAAGGACATCGATTTGTCGGTGACCCGCGGAGAAGTGATGGTGATCCTGGGCGCCAGCGGCTCAGGGAAATCGACCTTGATCCGCTGTGTGAACGGCTTGGAAATGTATCAGCACGGCAGCCTTGTCGTGGACGGGTTCGACATGCCCGTGGAGGCAGACCGGAGACTCGGCGGCGAGCGCGAGCTGGCGGCGATCCGCAAGGGTGTCGGCATGGTATTCCAGCAGTTTGGCCTCTTTCCCCACAAGACGGTGCTCGACAACATCACGATCGCTCCCATGCGGGTCCGCAAGAAGTCTCGGGACGAAGCGGAGGCGACGGCAATGAAGCTCCTTGACCGCGTTGGCCTGCGGGCTCATGCGCACAAATATCCGGCTCAGCTGTCGGGGGGCCAGCAGCAGCGTGTGGCCATAGCCCGCTCGTTGGCAATGGAGCCGCATCTAATGCTTTTCGACGAGCCAACCAGCGCCCTCGATCCGGAAATGGTCGGCGAAGTTCTCGATGTGATGCGCGAGCTTGCGGCTTCTGGTATGACGATGATGGTGGTGACCCACGAGATGGGCTTCGCGAGAGAAGTCGCCGATCGTGTGGTTTATATCGACCAAGGTTCAATCCTCGAGATCGGCAAGCCGGACGAATTCTTCGACAACCCCAAGAATGACCGCGCGCGATCCTTCCTCGCTCGCGTCCTGAAGCACTGACGGGAGATCGCACTTGTCCCGATCCATGGAAGCGATGGAACTTGAAATGAACACAGTACTGCCCGCCGATCCCGCCCGCGACGACGTCCTCGCTGCCTGCCCGACCCTCTGGTTGAACCCACTCTACCGTCGGGGCGCTAGCGAGAGCTCGGACCTTCCGATCTCGCCTCCCGACGTTGAGGATGCACGGAAGAACTGGAAGCGCCTGGCGCCGCTCCTCGCTGCCTGCTTTGCCGAACTTGAATCCACGAATGGGGAAATCCGGTCCGAACTCGTGGAACTCAAGGATTTGCGCGAAGCCTTGCGTTACTCCGCACGGGAATTCGGCAATGTGTTCATCAAGGCAGATAGCCACCTCCCCGTCGCAGGCTCCATCAAGGCGCGCGGCGGCGTCTACGAAGTCTTCCTCTTCGCCGAAGGCTTGGCCCACGAGAACAGCCTCCTCGCAGACGGCGACGATATCCGGAAGCTGGCGACCGATGAAGCTCGGGCCTTCTTCTCGAAATACACGGTTGCCGTCGGCAGCACGGGAAATCTCGGCCTGAGCGTTGGCATCGCCGCCCGCGCACTCGGCTTCAAAGCCACCGTCCACATGTCGTCGGATGCGAAGGCATGGAAGGTAGAGCGACTGCGGAAGCTTGGTGTGGAAGTGATTCAGCACGAGGCCGACTACACCACTGCGGTTGAGAATGCTCGCGATATTGCCGATGCCGATCCCACGATCTACTTCGTCGACGACGAGCAGTCCTAGCACCTCTTTCTAGGCTACAGTGCAGCCGCCTCGGAGCTTGCGGCACAGCTCGACGAGCGCGGGATCAATGTGGATGCCGAAAATCCCCTCTTCCTTTACCTGCCCTGCGGCATCGGAGGCGCCCCCGGCGGCGTTGCATTCGGCGCCAAGGCAATATTCGGCGACAACGTGCATGCATTCTTCGTTGAACCGACGCAGTCTCCGTGCGCGCTAGTCCATATGATGTCCGGTTCGCAGGAGCTGGTCTCCGTTTACGACGTCGGCCTGACTAACAAGACCGAAGCCGACGGCATGGCGGTTGCCCGCATGTCCGCGTTTGTGGCGACCGCTATGCGCGAGATGCTCGCGGGCGTATTCACTGTGGCGGACGATGATCTGTTCAAGCTGCTGCGGATGGCATGGAAGACCCAGCACCAGAAGCTTGAACCCTCGGCCGCCGCGGCACTTCTCGGACCAGAGTTCCTTGTCCGCCATTCGCAAGGTCAGCGCTTCCAATCCCAGCAGGGTATCGAAGACAAGATGTCTCGCGCCACTCATATCCTTTGGACCACAGGCGGCTCGTTCGTTCCGGAAGAACAGTTCGAGGCGTTTCTTCGGCAAGCTGAAGCCCTGAGCTAACGTTGGAGCTGTAAGAGCATCTTATCCTTTTCAAGGCCCGCCAGGTTCAGACCAGCGGGCCTTCTACGTGGATGAACTTGAGCGTATGCAAGCGGGTACACGGAGGACACATACAGAATGACAAAGCAGCCGATCAGGATTGCCATCAACGGTTTCGGTAGAATTGGCCGCACCATCCTTCGTATCCTCTTGAGTTCAAGGCGAGAGTTCGAACTCGTCATGATCAACGACGTTGCCCCAATCGATAGCTGCGCGTACCTGTTTCAGTATGACAGCGTCTTCGGTCCATGGCAGGAGGACGTTCACAGCCTCGAGGGCGCCCTCAAGGTAGGAAGCAGACTGATCCCCTTTCACAACGTGCGTGATGTCCGAGCATTGGATTTATCCGATGTCGATGTCTTCCTCGAATGCACTGGTCAGCCGTACAGCAGAGACTTCATCTCGCGTGCATTGCAGGCGGGCGCCTCCAGGGTGTCGTTTTGCATTTAATCGTGAGACTGCTCCCCAACACTTTCAACAAGGAGAGTGGGAAAAACGTGGGGGTAAGGATATCCAGGTAATCGAGTACTTTTTGGAAAGGGTACTCGTTGACCGCACAATTTAAGATGATCATCTCCGTCGAGCTTGTAGGGGTGAACGGCGTTCGACAGCGTCGCGAAATTGCCAACGTTAAGCGAAGTGTCGATGATGCTCGTCTCGACGATTTTGGCCTTTCCCTCGAAGAAGCCAAAGAAATTCAGCTGCATCTGCAGAAGGAGCTGACGCAGTTTCAGACGGATCAGGCCGTCCAGCGTGATCGGAAGTGCCCGCACTGCGATTGCTCTCGCCAGGTTCACGATTACAGATCCCGTACGATCCATTCGCTCTTCGGCCTTTGTCGTGTGCGCGCGCCACGGTTGCGACGCTGCGAATGCGGATCGAGCGCAAGATTGGCCACCGATTGCACCCCGACCCTGTTGAATGGAAGAGCAACGCCGGAATTGGAACGAATTCAAGCAGAGCTTGGCTCCCGTTTGTCCTTTCGAGAAGCAGCTCGTGTACTTGATATCTTTTTGCCGACGGCAAGAGTCCATAATCACCGGACGCTAAGTAACCGGCTGGCCAAGGTTGCCGATCAGATCGAAAAGTGGGACGTCGCGAGCCCCTATCGTCTCAGTCGCGCCGGCAAGTCTCCCGTTTCCGTTTTCATCGATGGCGCCTACATTCGCGCGGTTCCCGGCTATCAAAGCCGGCATTTCGAGATCGCGATGGGACGCGTTGTTTCGGAAGGCCGAGCACCGCGTCAGTTTGCCGGCGCGCCGCATATCGCCACCGGCAAACACGATATCGTTCGCGCGGCGATGCGCGCACAGGGATGGCTGCCCGGCCGAGCCGTCAGTGTTTTCAGCGATGGAGAAGTCGGCTTGCAAAACATCGTTGTCAGCGCAACACGCCAGCCCGTTACGCATATTCTTGACTGGTTTCATCTATCGATGCGCCTGCGGCACATTGAACAGGTCTGGGAGGGCATCAAGTATCTCCAGGATCTGAACGTTTATCTTCGAGACGTCGCGATCCATGTGCCCAGGCTTCGACATCTCCTATGGAGTGGATATGTCCGAGAGGCAAGCGAGGCCGTAAAACAGATGCTTGCCCAATTGGATCAGCATCCCGGATTTCGCGACGCCCTCGGCAAAATCAGGCGCCTCTACGAGCTGATTGGCAATCTTCACACTTACCTGCTCCAGAATGAAGCTTCTATCGTCAACTACTGTCGGCGATACTGGTCCGGCCAGCCGATATCCAGTTCGCCGGCTGAAAGTGCCGCCAACAGCCTCGTCAATGCCCGCATGAACAAGAAGCGTCAGATGCGTTGGTCGCCCATTGGCGCTCATCGGGTTCTTCAAGTCCGAGCCGCCGTAGCGGATGGTCGACTTAAGAAGGCAAAGCTAAATCTTGCAGCGTGACCCCCAGGTTTTTCCCGCTCCCAGAACACTACCGCATTCTCCCGTTTAAATGCCAAACGACAGCGGAGCTGGCTCGGCCGCGTCCGGCTAAACCCTTAATGCACATAAGACAAACCCGATTTGAAATCTCAGTTCGCTATCGCTGTCGTTTTGGTTTTTGAGGCGCAGCTCCACCAGAACAGGATGCAAAAACGAATTCATTGAGTTGAGGACAGCATGTGCAGTCTCCCCCGAGCCCCCTGAACCGTCGATGCTCAGCTTCGATGCTTCCTTGATCTCCAAAATTAGTTTTTCGAGGATAGCAGTCACTCGTTGAAGATAGACCCTGGTGACTGCCCAGTTTTCCAAATGCGCAGCGATGGAGAGCGCGTGGATATTAGGTGCATTGACGAAAGTTTCGCGAACCTGAAGGTGAGCGACTTCAAGGACTGAAACCAGCCTTTCCGGTGCGGGACACGGACCTTCGGCGATATGGGTAAGTGCCGATACTGTGTCGTCAGCAATCCTCGCAAAAACGCTGTGGTCTATAGCCGCCCTGGTTGGGAAAAAGCGGTAAATGTTCGCCCGGCTCATTCCTAGGTTATCCGCGATATCGCCGACGTTGGTCTTCCTGTGCCCAACGCGGCGAATATATGCCTCAGCGTGATCAAGGATAACTTCCTTGATTTCAGCGTTTTCGCCCCAGCGTGACCTCGCGCCATCCCGTCGCAACGCCCGGGTATCAGAGGCCTCCAAGATTCCCCCTTTGCCTGTCTTCGCTGCTTTTCAATACCGAGAAGCTGGTTTGTAATGCCTCGGGCTGAAGCTTGTCCCAAAGCAACGGTGACCGGTTTTGGCGGGCAAGATCCTCATGTCGCTGCATCCACTGCTCAGCCGACTTCAACCTATTGGGATGGATTTCATCGAGGAGTTGGTAATCGCGTTTGATGACGTCATGTTTCCACATGTTCCAGAAGCCCGTGAAGTTATCCCTAAAACTCATAGTGCTCCTATCGGCGGGATCCGCGTTGTAGCCGGCCGGCCGATCTGCCGCGTTCCTGAGAGACCCGCCGAAATACTGATCAACGTCGGTATCGATGTAGCGTGCGGGATGCCCCGTCACACGCTCGAACGCTGCGGCGAGTTCGTCGTAACGCACATGTTCGATCGCAACCTCAAGGTCCATTCCAACGGACCGTTCCGGGTTGTCGAAAAGCCAACGGACGTAATACGCGCAATCTTCCAGTGAGACATGGACGACGGCTCCTCGGCCAAGCGGCACCCTCCATGTGACCACGCCATCCTCGACTCTCGGCGTCATTGGCGTAAAGGGCGAGAAAGCCATCTCCATGTAGGGCCCTGTCGTAAAAATCGCGGCGCCCATCCGGTCGGCATTAGACCTGTTTTGCGACAGAATCCACTCGGCAACGCGTCCCTTGCCATCATAGTGACCGGTTCGGAAACGAGAGTCATATCCGGACTTCTTCAGTACGTAGTCGAGGTTGCCGAAAACGAAGAATTTGATCCCCTCCTCAAGGGCGATCTCGTACGTCCTCATTGCGAGAAAGGTTTCTGTCTTTTCCCCCGTATTGAACCCGTCAATGTTCACGAAGGCCCCATCGCAACTGCGAAAGGCGGCACGAAGGAGCCCTTCGTCCGCGAATGAACCCTCGAGCAGTGTTACGTTTCCCAACGCCTGAAGCTGTTGCGCCCGTTCCGACGCTTCATCTCGCGTGAGCGCCAACACCTTATATTTCCCGTCCGCAACCAGCCCGCGCACTACAGACATGCCCTGTGCTCCGGTGGCACCGATTACAAAAATTTGCTTCGTTTTCATTGACATGTAAAGCTCCTTGAGATGTTCGAGTGACAAGGGCCATAGTGCATGACCCACAAGCATCGTTTCCGTCGTTATGCTGAGCGAATTAAGCTTGCAGGCATTGTCAGTGCCCGTTGGAACGCGGGACGCGCTTCACCGCGCGTAACGTAACTTCTAAGGTTTGGGCTTTCTTCCAAGAAATCGGATCCGCTCAATGTACGCAGTACGGCCACCATCAAGAGGTCACCGACACTGAATTCTACGTCGAGCCAATCGTTGTCACCAAGCACTACCGAGAGTTCATGCAGCCGCTGTTGCAAATGCCCGAAGTTACCGAAAGAGACCAAAGGCTCAATTGTGTTGAGCGCCGCAAACATCCACATGACTGCCCGCGACTTGGCGTTACGATCAACCGGCAGGAGGCCAGGATATTCCTGTGCGATGTGATGGACGATCGCACCGGACTCGAAAAGAACCAGATCCCCGTCTTCATAGGTCGGCATCTGTCCGAAGGGATGAAGCTTGCGGTATTCAGGACGACGCATTTCGGAAAAGGATAACGTTCGCAACTGATAGGGCTGACCGACTTCCTCTAGCGCCCATCGCACGCGCATGTCCCGATGAAAGCCCCGTCCGCCATCGGGAGGGCTTTTGAAAATCGATACGATCGGAGGCATATTGCACCTGTTATTTCGTTGGTTGTTGCAGGTTACGTCCCGCGCTGCCCTGCGGAGATGGAACAGAGTCTCTTGCAAGGGATATGGCAGACCCCAGTTCTGACGATGTGACGGGCCTCTCCTTCGACACCTCCGAAGCGTCGGTGACGCTTGGGAGGTGTCGCCGCATCACTCCGCGGCGAGATGCAGCTTCGGTTCCGAATGTGTGGCACCAGAGTCGGTCACTCCGTGGTCATGGTGCATCGCGGTGTCCTCGGTCGGCTTGATCCGGAACCAGGCGGCATAGAGTGCCGGCAGAAAGAGCAGGATCATCAGCGTGCCCACAGCCGTTCCGCCAATCAGCGTGTAGGCCATTGACCCCCAGAACACCGAGTGGGTGAGCGGAATGAAGGCGAGGACCGCCGCAAGCGCCGTGAGGATAACCGGACGAGTTCGTTGTACCGTTGCTTCGATAACGGCATGATAGTCGTCAAGACCCGCTGCCTTGTTCTCCTTGATTTGCTCGGTCAGGATGAGCGTGTTGCGCATCAGGATACCAGCAAGACCGATCAGGCCCAGGATGGCGTTGAAGCCAAAGGGCTGGTGGAAGATAAGCAGTGTCGGCACGACACCGACAAGGCCGAGCGGCGCGGTCAGCATGACCATGGTCATCGTTGACAGGCTGCGAACCTGAAGAACGATCACGATCAGAGTGATGGCAATCATCAGCGGGAAGACCTTTACGAGTGCCGTGTTGGCCTTGAGGGATTCCTCGATATTGCCACCCATTTCGATCCGATAGCCGATGGGCAGCGAAGCGATCAGGGGCTGCAGAGCTTGCATGACGGCTTGCGACACTTCCGGCGGCTGTGTGGCCTCGTCAATATCCGCCCGCACGGTGATGACCGGGGTGCGGTCACGACGCTTCATGACCGGCTCTTCGAAGCTGACTTCGGAGTGACCGATTTGATCGAGCGGAATGGCGCGCCCGTCCCTGCTGATCAGCGAGAAGCTCGAGAGCTGCGAAGGATCAAGGCGGTTTTCACCGCCGCTGCGGGCAACGACCGGGACGTTGCGGATGTTCTCTCGGACCTGGGTGATCGGAACACCCGTCAGCAAAAGCTGCAATTGCTGCGCTGCTTCCGCCGGCGACAGGCCGATGAGCTTGAGCCGCTCCTGGTCCGGAACAAAGCGCACCACGGGCGTCCGGTTGCCCCAGTCACGGTTGGCCTGGCGGACGTCCGGAACGGTCCGCATGATGGTCAGCGCGTCCTCCGAGATCTGATAGAGCTTCTCGGGGTCAGGTCCCATCACGCGGAATTCGACGGGGAACGGCGTAAAGGGGCCGAAGACAAGCTGGGTGACGCGCACGGCGGCTTCGGGTGCGAGGCCATCGGCAATGGCAGCGCGCAGGCGATGCTTCAGGGCTTCACGTCCCTCCGCATCGGGGGTGAGCGCGACGATCTTGGCAAACGCCGGATCGGGCAGTTCAGGCGACATGGCAAAGAAGAAGCGGGGTGCGCCCTGACCGATATAGCTGGTGACGATTTGCGATTCCGGTTGCGCCTGCAGCCACTTCTCGACCTTTGCTACGGTCGCCGTTGTGGTTTCGATACTGGTGCCTTCGGGCAACCGAACTTCGACCAGCACCTCGGGACGGTCCGATGTCGGGAAGAACTGTTGTTTGATGCTCCCCATCCCCACGACAGAAACACCCATCGCGACGACGACCACGGCGCAGGTCATAAACTTGTGGCGAACGGCGAACTCGATGACCGAGCGAAGACGCTGGTAATTCGGCGTCCCGTAGATGGCTTCGTGGCCGCCCGTAACCGGCTTGATATCGGGCAACATCTTCACGCCGAGATAAGGCGTGAACACAACCGCAATGATCCACGAGACGATCAAGGCAAAGCCCACGACCCAGAAAATGTTGCCCGCATATTCACCCGCCGCCGACTTCGCGAAGCCGACCGGCATCAGACCGACGATGGTAACGAGCGTGCCTGACAGCATGGGAGCTGCCGTGTGGCTCCAAGCATAGGCGGCCGCCTTGATCCGGTCCATACCCTCTTCCATTTTCACGACCATCACTTCGATGGCGATAATGGCGTCGTCGACGAGTAGCCCGAGTGCCAGAATGAGGGCGCCAAGCGTAATGCGGTCGAAGAAGCGGCCGGTTTCCAGCATGATCAGGAAGACCACGGCAAGCGTCAGCGGGACCGCGAGTGCAACGACGATACCAACGCGCCAGCCGAGCGCGATCAGGCTGACGAACAGCACGACGCCGAGCGCCATGGCGAATTTCAGCATGAATTCGCCAACAGCCGCCTGGATGTTGACCGCCTGATCGCTGACCTTGGCAAGGGTCATGCCGAGAGGCAGCGACTGGCTGATCGTCGCCGATCTTTCTTCCAGCGCCTTGCCAAGCTCAAGTCCGTTCCAGCCCGATTGCATCACGGCAGCCAACATGATCGCCGGCTCGCCTTCGTGTCGGATAATGTACGTCGCGGGATCTTCGTAACCGCGACGGATGTCCGCGAAGTCTGAGAGCTTCAGCGTGCGCCCTCCGGCCACAATCGGTGTGTCCGCGATCGCCTGGATGTTGTTGTAGGCGCCATCGAAGCGGATGAAGACCTGCGGGCCGCGTGTGTCGATCGAGCCGGCCGGCGTGACCGTGTTCTGGTTCTGAAGAGCCGACGCAATATCCTGGGCCGAAATGCCGAGCGTTGCGAGTTTGGCGAAGGAGAATTCGACGAATATCTGCTCGGGCCGCTCGCCCAGGATATTGATCTTCTTGACACCCGGAACGTGCAAGAGATCCTGTCGGATCGTTTCGTCCTGCCGCACGAGATCGCGCATCGGCATGCCCTTGGCCTTCAGCGCATAAAGGCCGAAGCTGACGTCGGAATACTCATCGTTCACGAACGGCCCGAAGACGCCCGCGGGTAGGTTCCGCGCCTCGTCGCCCAGTTTCTTGCGCGCCTGATAGAATTCGCCCTCGACCGCGCTGGCCGGCGTATTGTCCTTGAGGGTGACCGTCAGGTAGGCGTAGCCGGGTCGGGTGGTGGTCTCCACCCGGTCATACCAGGTGAGTTCCTGACGACGCTTTTCCAGCGGTTCGGCGACCAGATCCTGCATCTCACGTGCAGTTGCGCCCGGCCACACACTTGTGACGGTCATCGTCTTGATGGTGAAAGACGGATCTTCAGCGCGACCGAGGCTTATAAAGGCGTAGACACCTGCTGCCGCCAGGAGAACGATAAAAAACAGGGTGACGGCCCGCTCACGAACGGCGAGAGCAGAAAGGTTGAAGCTCATTACTTGGCCACCTCTGCTTTTTCGACGCCGGTGCGGATGGTCGCTCCGTCGATCAGAAGATGCGCGCCAAGTGCAACGACCACTTCGCCCGGCTTCAGTCCGGAAACGACCGCGTCTTCCTCGCCAAGCCGCTCGATCTTCAGGTCCCGGAAATGCACCTTGGATGATGTCTGGTCGACCACCCAGATGCCGGTACGCTTGCCATCGTCCAGCAGTGCACCGACTGGCACTTCGGCATGGGACTGTGCTTCATTGTTGGGAATCTTGATCGTCACTGTCGCGCCCAACGGTGCCGTCGCCGCATCTCCCTGAAGGACCCAGCGCGTCTCGTAGGTACGGGTTCGCGTATCTGCCGCGGCCGACATCTGGCGAAGCACTGCATTGTCTTCGACATCCTTGCCATAAACGTTGGCTTGTGCGGTCGCGCCGATTTCCGGCCGCAGATTCTCAGGCATCCAGACGACCGCTTCACGAGCACCGGCTTTTGCAAGCCTCACAACTGTTTGTCCGGAAGCAACCACCTGTCCAGGTTCACCCAGGGTTTCGACGATTGTTCCGTCAGCGTCTGCCAAGAGAAGCGAGTATGTAGCCTCGTTCTCAGCGACCGCAGCGTCAGCTGTTGCGGCCGCAAGTTGGGCGGCTGCCGTGTCAAGGAGCGCCTTCGCCCTTTCGTATTGTTGCGTGGAGGCTGCCAGGTTTTTCACCAGGGCTGCAAACCGCTTTTCGTCGGATTGCGCCTGAACGAAGGTTGCCTGTGCGGCTATCACAGCATTACGTTTCGCAGTCAGGGCAAGACGCAGATCTGTTTCGTCAATCCTCATCAAGGGCTGTCCCGCCTTCACCTCATCACCAAGATTTACCAACCGTTCGACGATTTTGCCGGGGACACGAAAGCCAAGATCGCTCTGAACACGGGCGGCGATGGTGCCCGTGAAGCTTCTGGCAACAGTATCCGGTGTCGTTGCCTTGACGACGCTCACAAAGGGAACAGCGGTCCGGGGATCGGCAGCTGCCGCAACTTTCTCGCTGGGCCAGAAGACAAACGCTGCCGTGGCAGCGCCGGCGATCACGACCGCGGAGGAGAGAAGAAACTTCGTTTTCATGTGATGACCCTTCTTGACGGTCGATGTGTTCGGAATAGATTGCATTCTAACTCTAAAACATATATAGATGTCAAATGAAATCTAAAAGGAGCACCAAATGAGAGTCACTCGAGCCCAGGCTGAAGCCAATCGGGAAGCTGTGATCAACGCGGCAAGCCGGCTCTTTCGTGAGCACGGTTTTGA
>Ga0123341_1000785_pt1 | contig 21617 bp, 10 predicted proteins | sample Turbeapinknodule_FD_89959 | JGI IMG/M metagenome (GOLD analysis project Ga0123341, IMG submission 89959) | Root nodule microbial communities of legume samples collected from Mexico - Turtle bean Mexico pink nodule | ecosystem: Host-associated > Plants > Roots > Nodule | place: Mexico: Nepantla...
AAAATTAAGATAACTAACTATTTGATTAAGGAAAACAACTTGTATACATTACAGTACGTATGAATTTAAAAGAGAAAAAATGTAAGAAATTTTGAATGTAAGTGAAGATAACATATTTGAGAAAAGAAACTTTTGAAAATACTCATAAACTATAAATGTTTATACATATAAAATTAATATATTTTTTATAATTTCCGGTTAATGTTCTTAAACACACTTACACATTGTTCAGATACATTTTTTAAAATTGTAATTAAAAAAACTAATCATGTTCTTAAATTTGTCAAAAGGTTTGATAATATTTTTGGTGTTAAAGAAAATTTTGGCAGATCGTTGATGAAACTTGATTTTCAATTTGTTTTTTCCTGGACTAATCTACACTCTTACGTGGATTTATATAAATATGTATCATTAAATATTAATACGAGATAAACTTTTATCCTCAGACAATTATAATCAAACCAATAAATAAAAGGTTGATAAAGGCATTTGTTTGTAAAATATAATCATTTGTAACCTTTGCAATATGCAATTATTTTGTGCAAAAGATAAGCATATTACAAAAAAAATAAATCCAATATTTTATAAAGAAAGAAGGGAACATGTAATTATTTTTATAATGGAGATTACAAAACTGGAATAAAATTTGTCATTATTTTCACAGACAAAATTGTAATAAGAGGGAAATTATCTTCAAATATTTTTTATAAAGAGAAGGAAAAATAAAATTAATTTTCACAATAAACGTTATAAAATTGAAAACAAAATATGTATCTAAAAAAATTAACTATTTCCTAAAAAAACTGCTATAAAAAATAATAAAGTATTTTGTAAAGAAAAATGGTTAAGTTAGTGATGTTGTTAATCTATGTAACAAACAAAATAAAAGGTGATCATGACTCATTCCTTTCATTAATAAGCTCAGAGTTTATTTAATGGGTTTTAGTTTTGAAAACCACATTTAATATGATTTTAAGATGGGTATATTTTCCGAGAGTGTAAATTGCCGGGCAATCTTATTTTTTATATTCTTTAATAATTATGTGTGAATAACAAGATTTAATAACTTATATTTGATTGAATATAATATAATATAACATAATATTTATTTTAATAGAATTTTTAATATGATTGTTAGGTCATGAACTTGAATAGTTGGTCATTTATGGTAATTGTCCGATCTATGAAGTTAACATTATGATGGAGTACAAATCAAGAGATCTCAATCAAGGAGTACATTAAGACATAATCAATTATGAGGTGAAGAAGTTACAATTCGGTCTATATATATCAGATTACGTTTTACATAAAGAAATATCTAATAAAATAATAGAGGGAGTACTTTTAACTCATATTTTATATTATATACTCATTATAATTTATGTTCTTACTGACTTGAGCAACGAAGTGTCATCGCAAAAGGAATCCCTTTTCCCGAAAGGTGCTTAAACGACGATCACAAGAAGCTCATCCAGATTCCGACTAACTTCAATTTGACTAGAACAATGATCATAATAAGATTGATAAGCTTGACCGTGATTAAATGGGATAATAGTATATAATTATTTTGCACTTATAGTTTTTTTCTTTAATCATTCATCATCATCTTTTTTTTTATTCTTTTACATAATTTGTAATTGAGTTTCATGTTAGATAAAAAATAATTTTGTTCTCATCTTTATATCAATTGATTGCATTATCTTAATTGAAGTTTTATTTCTTATGTGTTTAATGTTTCTTTTAGGTTAATTACCTAATAGTTAATTTTAATACGTAAAAAAAAACTCAAATTACATATTATATAAAAGTTAGTGATAATTATGATAGTCTTAGTTTAGGGTAAATTAGTGTGATTTTTTCAACCTAATGCTCATTAACATTTTTTTAATTGTGTGATTTGAAGCACAACGTATTTACTTTTATTGGTCCCATACATATAATTTAGGCTTATGTATTTTTTTTATTTAATTAAATTCAATCCACCCTTTATTTAAATGCTAAAAAAAAATACAAACAGAGCACTCTAATAAACTCATTTTAATACCTTTTATTTTAGTTAAATATTATTAAAATTTAAAAATAAATCTAATTTTTTATTTAACAAATCTCATCTCACTTAGTTGCATCAGTCACGACATTCTCAATCACTGCTCATTTGTCTCTCTAAATTCGCACTACAATACAAATACACTATACACAAGCACATTAGGATATCATGCAACAGGAATAATCCAACATTAAAATATCTTAGACAAAGGTAGCAGTCAATAAACTAGCGAAACTGAGATAGAATATAACATGAAAGCTCTGTTTTATGTTTAGTACATTTCAAAAATAAACAGAATTGGGTGTAATATTAGAGAGTGATAGATTTGCACTCCACTTTCATCAAAAGTGAAAAAAAAGCTCCATTCTGTTTTGTCTGGCGAGCCACACGCTACCATAGTGCTCCTTTCTCTATATTAAATTATTAACATAATATAATACAAGGAAATTTTACAAGAAACTATATACTGCTTTGCCTTTTCAACACAAGCTCAAACCTATGTCATTCTCTTATTCTTTATGAACTATTGATTCCTTAGTGACTCACTTTCAGAGATTAGATCGATTGTGGTAGGTGAGCCTGTTGCAGAAGTAGCTGTAGAGATTGAATTAGTTGGTGTATGTCCTTGAACCGCTTGAGAAGGTTGAAACAGATTTGCATCAGAAGCCTTCTCCTTTGAAGCATTCATGTTAACTTTTATCCTGCATTTGCAATAACTCAGTTTAATATGCTTCTTACAATAAGCTAACAATGATCCATTGTTACACAATAAACCAAATGCGAAGGAGACATAATGCCAGCTTGTAACAAAGTGACCAAACTAAACTGGAGTGCATCAGATGACGAATGAGATGAATCAGTTAGGAGCTTACTTGTTATGGATATTGACATATTCATCAGTTTCATCTAATATCTCCTCCTGAAATACACAAACATTTAATGAAGATGAATCAACCCATAAAGCTAAATTAAAAGGCAATAGAAGCAAAACTGCAACTTGTATATGCGTTCATAACAAGAATAATAAACATGAAGCTCTTAAGGCTCTGCCAGCAAAACAACCCATTCTAGCAGTTTGAAACATCTACATCTAGGTGGTCATGGATTGAAAATCCAAATAAATGGATATGAATTTCCATTTTAACATTTTAACAAGATCAAATTTAAATATTTAAATGAATTTTTTTAAATCTATTTAAAGAGGATTAAATCTATATTTAATCCATTTTGTTAATTAGATTAAATTCATTTTGTCAATTATATTAAATTTATTTTGATATGGACACAAAATAACTTAGCTCGAACTGGACTTAAGCCGACTAAACCTGAAAGCGAACAAACTCGGTTTGACATCGGCTCGGGTCCGGACGACTCGACAATGGCCCGAGCCTGGATGATTTGACATCAGCCCGAGCCCGTTCGACTTGACATCGTCCCGAGCCCACTCGACTTGACATCGGCTCAGACCCACTCGACTCCACATTAGCCAGGGCCCAATCGACTCGACATCGACCCGGGCCCGCTACACTCGACATCGGCCCGAACCCGGACGACTCGACATCGGTCCAGGGTCGGACGAATCGACAATGGCCTGGGACCTGATGACTCGACATCGGCTCGGGCCCGCTTGGTTCGACATTGGCCAGGGCCTAATCGACTCGACATAGACCCAGGCCCGCTCCACTCGCCATTGACCCGATCTCGAAAGACTCGACATTGGCTCGGGACGGCTCGGCTCAACATCGGCCCGAACCCAATCGACTCGACATCAGCCCGAGCCCAGGCGATTCAACATCGGCCAGGGCCCAGACAATTTGACAATGGCCCAGACCTGGATGATTCGACATCGGCCCGAGCCCGAGCCCGCTCGGCTTGACATTAGCCGGGTCCCAATCGACTCAACATCGACCCGAGCCCACTCAACTTGAGATCGGCTCGAGCCCAGACGAACCAACATCGACCCAAACCCGGACGACTCGACATTGGTCTAGGCCCAGACGACTCGACATTGGTCTAGGCCCAGACGACTCGACAATGGCCTGGGCCCGGACAACTCGACATCGGCTCGGGCCCGATCGGCTTGACATCGGCTCGGGCCGCTCGGTTCGACATTGGTTAGGGCCCAATCGACTTGACATAGACACAAGCGCGCTCGCCATTGGCTTGGGCCAGCTCGACTCAACATTGGCCCGGACCCAATCGACTCAACATCGGTTTGGGCCCGGGAGACTCGACATCGGTTCATGCCCGTTTGGCTTAACATCGGTCCAGACCCGAACGACCCGACAATGGCCTGGGCCCTGACGATTCGACATCGGCTCGGTCCCGCTCGACTTGACATTGGCCAGGGCCCAATCGACTCGACATAGACCCAGGCCCGCTCCACTCGACATCGGCTCGAGCCCAATCGACTCGACATCAGCCCGGGCCCGTAAGATTCAACATGGGCCCGCACCCAAACGACTCGACATCCGCCCAAACGATTCGAAAATGGCCCGGACCTGGATGATTCGACATCGGCCCGAACCCGCTCGGCTTGCCATCGTGATGGGCCTGCTCGGCTTGACATCGGGCCGGGGTTGCTCGTTTTGATATCAGCCTGGGCCCGCTTGGCTCGACATTGGTCAGGGCCCAATCGACTCTACATAGACCCAGGCGCGCTCCACTCGATAACGGCCCGAGCCCGTTCGACTTGACATCGGCCCGGGCCCAGGAGACTCAACATTGGCTCAGGCCATCTCGGCTCGACATTGGCCTGGGTCCAATCGCCTCGACATTGTCCCGGGCTCGGGAGACTTGATATTGACCCGAGCCCGTTCAGCTAGACATCATCCCGGGCTTGCTCAGCTCGACATTGGCCTGGGCTTGTTCGGCTTGACATCGGCCCGAGCCTGGGAGACTCGACATTGGCTTGGGCCCAATCGACTCGACATCAACCCGGGCCCGCTCCGCTCGACATCGGCTCGAGCCCGGGAGGCTCGACATTGGCCCAGGCCTGTTCGGCTCGACATCGATGTGGGTCTGACGACTCGACATCAGCTCGGGCTTGCTTGACTCGATATCGGCCCGGGCCAGCTCGCCTTGACATCGGTCCAGGCCAACTCGGCTCGACATCGACTCGGGAATTCTCGGCTCAAGAACAACCCGGGCACGCTTGGCTCGAAATCGGCTCGGGCCCGCTCGACTCGATATGGGCTCGGGACTGCTCGGTTAGACAACGGCCCGGACCCGCTTGGTTCGACATCGGCTGGATTTTCTTGGCTTAACTTGGATCAGGCTAAGTCAAAATCCATCCCTAAACACAATTTGGATAATCCAAAAATGTATCCAATCTATATCTAATCCATATCCAATTAAATGGATTGGATTTAAAATTCAAAAATATGGATTTGGATTTAAAATAAATCCATTTGAATGGATTAAAACTAATATAGATATGGATAATTATGGATTGTATTTTATAATTTAGTTTTTTTTTTCCCTTATCTACATGTAAGAGGGAAGTAGTCCTGCAGAATTCAAATCAGGTAGTTCCTTCTTCAATAACTAACCATAGAAATAGCACTTAATCATCCATACTGAGTGAAAACAGGGAAGGAACATTGGATGGCGAATTGTGCATCGGCAGAAGATAACAAATGGTGAATATAATAGGGATGAAAAAGCGAAAACAGATACACAGGGCTAGATAATTTGGAGCACAAACTACTAATTATAAATGCACTAAAGCATCTAACCTGAAGAAGCTCTTCGATGACATCCTCCATTGTAATAACACCAACAACCACTTCATTAAGTGGAAATACTGGCAAGGGCGCATTATCAAGGTCCAGGATGCAGTATGAACAACCTCTATGTCGCTTTTTAAAAGCAGGAGTTGTTGGTGGACTTTTCTTTGCTTGAGCTCCATCAATCTTAGTAACAGTAGGCAAAGTATCACCTGACTCCAATCTAGAACCTATATATGCAGCCACGGTGAGGTATAAAAAGATAGTCACCAAGAGTTTCACCGAGTCAACCACAAAGGATCTTAATACTAAATAATACAGTAGAGCATATATATAAACATGCAGGAAGAAAACCACAAAAGTGTGAAGTAAAACCACACGGTTCTGAAAATGACCTTCAAAGAAGGAAACCCAAATTTTGAATACAAATGACAATATCTGGGTACAAAAGCTTCCTAAAATAATCAGGAAGGTCAGCAGACAGGAGGACTGATGACACTCAAGGGAACTAAAGTACAATTTACCATATCCTGCTTTATGAGTTCAACAAATTGCAAACCACACATAATATTTCGAAAGCACGTACTCAACAAAAAAACTGAAATTTATTCTACTTTTATTTAAATCTCTACCTTTATCCAAGGGTGCATTCTCTCCCTTATTCTTATAGTTGTCCCTGTCATGTTGTTCCCCATCTTTGACCTTTTTTGGGGCCTCGTTTTTACCGTTTAGATCCTTATACACTACTGCAATATGACTGTGACCCTTCTGAAATTCGTTCAGTATATCATACAGAGGCATGTTCTCTGAAACACTGCAGGATGAATAAATAATGACTACCTTGTAACGGCAATGGCAAGCATATAAACCATACACATATGCGATCTAGTTCGTATGTAAGCACAATGTATCCCATCTCATGTGTGAAAAAGGATTACCGTGGAATTTTTCTGATGACCATTTTTCTTAGAGGAACTGCAGCCTTTGAATCAACCATAAAGAGATTTTTCACCTGGGCATACAAGTGAACACAACATTAACTAACAAAGAATGAGTGGCATAATCGTGCAGACCTGGTAGGCTAAGGCTAATGCTGGATTTTCTCTTTTTTACTATTTCTCACGCAATATTTTATTTCAGAGTGATTTGACAGTAATGTTTTATTATATATCAGTTATACCCTTCTCACAATACCAGATCCACAATCTATTACTCGTACGTATATCATAAACAATAATCACAATCAGGTCTGCTAGAAGACCTCACTCAGGCTTGACATCAATCCTTATAAATTTTTTCCTTCATTTATATATTTTTCATGCATTTCATCCGAACAACCATTATAACAGTAAAAAAAACAATAGTATGATATCGATACCATTTGATGTAGCCAAAATGCACCAACTTACAAAACCGAACAAATAATTTGAAACTTGACTTAATAATGTTCACCACAACAATATGATTACAAGAGTTATAACACAGACATTAATTATGGACATTATCTGAAACTAGCCATCTATAATCCTGTGCGTTTATTTACAAAATCTGAAACGGAAGAAAATTAGAAAAATTACCAGAACAAGTCCAATGATATTAGTCTTTTCTCCTGCATAAACTGGAACTCTACTATGACCAATTGTCATTATGGAATTCAGTGTCTCCCTTCAGTGCATACAAAAAGGACATAGTTAGAACAAAATAAGACCTAAGAATAGTTGAGAGAACATAAAGAATTCACAAACCCACAAATTTAGAGTTGCATCCAGATCAAGGGAAAATGCCTTTGAAATGGGAGTCATGGCATCTTTTGCAGTCTTTTCTGTCAACTCAAGTGCCCCAGTAATGATGGTCGTTTCGTCATGAGTTAAATCTCCTCCTTTACCGGCCTACAAAAGAACACAATCAGTATCCATGTTCATGAGAGCACACAACAGTATCATTCTGAAATAACTAGAGCATAATTATTATAAATTTGAAACCCACGCTCATAATAATAATACAGAAGCACGTCTTAAAGCATTCAAATGAATATAAAGGCATTAGTTTTATAAATCCTCTAAAACTTGGATCTCCAAATTTTCAATTATATATATTATAGACACACACCTCATTTCCATGAAAATTCACAAAAGTCTTGAGCTCTGCCCTCTTCAAAAGGGCAGCATGTCCTTTACCCAACATCCAATCAAGAACCTGAAAATATAATAATCTCCATCAGAATTTTCTTTTAATATAGTAATCATACAGTTTTTTTATCACGCCCATACATATCCCCTTTCAGAGATATTCTATCCACGTAGTAAATATTCACACCTCTCCTAAAATGATTCAAATTTTAAACCTTAGCTCTAGTGTGAAATAGCGTGATTGGTTTCCCATTTCAGATATAAACTAAAAAACACAGCTTTCGCTTCTCAACTGTGATTCCCTGTTTTCAACTTCTCACATCCAAACATCTCATTCAACTCCTCACTAACAGCTTGCAGTGACTTGCAATCTATAAAAGCATACCTTGCTGATTGGATAAGAAACGGGGTAGAAAACAAGAAGAAGAACACGAACAAATGGAGCCAGCGTTGCTCCAACCGTTAATCCATATCTTGTGCAAATTGCTTGCGGCAATATCTGCACCGATCAAGAACAGGTAACCTCACTCAAAAAAACAGTCCAAGTTCGATTACTCATATGACACAAATCAATAGTTACCTCTCCAAACACGAGGATGAGAGTGACCGAAATCAAGATTGCAGCAGCAGGATGCACCAGCGAATCAAGAAAAATGGGGAGAGCCTACAAATAGAAACATTAAAATTCATAATAATAATAATAATTATTATTATTATTACAATGAAAGGTTAAATTGGTTAATTGACAATACCTCCATGGCTAAGGAGTTTCCAATTAGAAGCGTGCAAAGCAGAAGATGCTGGTTCTTGACCACTGGATAAATTTTAGCTGCAAAGAAAGAAAGAAAGAAAGACAAAAGCGATGAGTAGGAAGAAGGAGTGATACTAAATTAGAATTGTTGGAAGGAGGAAAAGGGGATAGTGCGAACAAGCGTGAATTCGATCCTGAGGACGGCCAGATTTCATGAGAACTTCGAGGTCGACGAGTCCAAGAGACATGAGTCCGAGAGTGAGACCAGCCATTAGGCCCGCGAAGCAGACTAATCCTACGATGACCAACACGTACAATGAGAACTTTGTGCCGCAACACGGTATCTCCGCCGCCATCTCTCTCTTAAGACACTCACACACTACGAAGAAAGCACTGCACGGCCAAGGTTGTTTTTGTTCTCTTATTTTAAGGTAAGAGGTTAGGCGATGCTGATGTGATCAGCTTTTTCCTTCAGTGGTTTGCGGTTTTGGGAGTTGTTGTGTTTCTTACATCACAATAAAGTGCGTGTGTGTGTGCATAAAGAGAATAATAAATAGTAATAATGATGAAAATACCTAATTCCATTCTTTCTTTATTGTTACAGTGCATGTTGACTGGTTTTCCCAATTCAAAGTCTGACTCGTGTCACTTTTCTCCTGCTTTTACTTCCTCTTCTCACACATCGCTCCACTCACAAAACAAATCACATAGTTTCTTTATTGGTAATTAGTTTTGGGAAAACATTTTCTTGAACCACAGATAGTAACTAACATAACCTCTTTATAATAATATAATAAATACTTTAAATTAAAAAATATTAATTTATTAGTATATAAAATGTATGTTTTTACTTGATGATGATAATATACCATCATCCTTAATTTTGGAACCTATATAAGTACTGTATATTTTTGTTTACAGTAAATTATCATTTCACATCTTCTTCTTAATTCTTTCTATTAATAAAATATTATATTTAAATGAAAAATTTAAAATTTAAAATAATAATAATATATGTATTTTACAAGTTACTTTCGCAAGTAACGGAATTTCTTTACTTGCTGTATTCTCCCAAATTTTAATATTCGGTCTTGTTCTTCTTTCCACCTTCTTGGCATGATATCTTTAATGAGATTTTAATACTCAAGTAAATTTTACAGTTGTATATATGTTTATGATGAATTTTTATTTATAGTTATAGTTTTGAATCTTAAAAAATTATTAATGTGGTCTCATTGACTTCAATTTGTTCGATAATTGTGTTTAACGGCATTGTTATCTTGAATTTTAAATATAAAAAATTTGAAAGTTATAAAAAGAAAGAGAGAAATATAACTAATAAAATACATTAAAGGCTTATTAATTTTTTATTATAAAATTTATTTCGTATACTTTATTAATAATTTTTTATTATCATTTAGCATATTATTGTTTTAAAATCATTCAAACTTGGAAAACCTCTAACACAATCTCATTTTGCCTACCGTATGGACATAGGTATCAGGATATTTAAAAGCACATGCAATTTATTATCAATTCAAATCAATACTCTTTCAAAAGGTAGTGAATGGGGTTGTCGTATTCAATGCATAACAATTTTTAAGTTAATTTATTATTAGATAATATAATAGTATAAAAAATTTGTATTGTCATTAAATATTTTTTTATTCTGAAAAATGAATTTTATATTCTGCTAAATAAAAGTTCATACTTGACGCTAACCCCAGAGAAGAGTTTTTAAGTGAGTATAATTATTTCAAAAAAAAAATCTGATGGTGTTAATTATTACAGAAAATTATGTAAAAATTAGGACCTATAATTACTTCCTAAAATACTAAAATTGGAAATAAAAACAACCGCGAAGAATAAGCAAATAGTTTGATTTTTTTAATAATCACACGAATCTGTAATTAAGCAAAATAAGAAAATTACAATAGTTAATATTTTTATTTGTTAGGAACATTTTACAGGTATGGAAGTTTATACTGTAACCTGGGATAATATTCCTGGAAAGTTGTTCGGTTGGATACGCATTTCTTGGCTTCTGCGTCACTGTTCTTGCATTAAAATATTTGAAGGAGATGGAAAGACGGTTTTGCTTATCTGTTTTCTCCATTCATTTGTCCTTTTAATCAAATTAAAATTTTCTTACTTGGTTTTGTTGGGTATGAAGTCAAAACCAATGACAAGACACCATGTATATAGTTGAAGCGCAGGTGAACATTGTTCTGTGACTTTAAGTTGGAGATGGTTGGGTATGAAGTCAGGACCAATTGGATTGGGATGAGTAGACACCATGTTTTAGTGAGTGAGCTTAATCATTGTGTCCCTTTATTATCTCTATTTATTTCTATTTAAAGAAATAATTGTACTTGTAATTGGTGTGCAACAGAATATAATGAAAACCTAATAGTTGTCTGTGTGATTGTAGATTGTAGTTGGCGACCGAACCACGTTAAATCATGTGTTGTTTATTTTTCTGCAGTTGATTTGTGATTGTGTGTTGTTTCCGCGTGCGTTTTTCCCATCCGATTTTGCTGTAGATGGATTCAGGAATTTAATTTTAGTAACACGTGTAAACGATCCTAAAAATAATTTTAATATTAGTGTGATCAGAGAATATAATAAAAAAAACTTCAAATTATAAGTTCATTCTAATTAAATTTTGCTAATCATAGTTTTGTTTTATGATTGGTTTGGGTTACTTATAATTATATTTTTAATGATTTTTTTTTGTAACGAAGTATCACACTTACAACTCGAACTTGATGACAACTACTATTGATTACTAATGTATAAATTTTAAATAAATAAACTTATATATTTTGATCCAATTTTTACAGTATATTTGTATATAACTATGGATTATTTTTAATTATTTAAAAAAAAAATCACACATTTTAAAAATAAAACTCACATAAAAAAACAACCCAAATAAACAATCAAGCAAGCAAAATAATGGTAAGTGTCGTTTAGGATTTAGATATTTTATGAAGAAAAAAAAAGGATTTGCATGCTGTTAAGAGTATGTTTTAAGTTTATGTGAGTGACTAAAAAGAGATCATTCTTTTAAATAAATTTTAGTATATCAAGAAATTAGTTTTTGAATGTATATTAAATAATAATTAAATCTCTATGCTTATTTGATGGTTAACACGTAATATATATTCAGATCTTAAAACAAATGGCATTTCTTTCCAAATGCATTCAAACAGTAATTCATATTGAAAAATAAAAAGTGACACTAAAAATTAAGCCAGACAAAGTTAAGAGATTGACATTATAGTTTACACAAGAAAAAAGAAATAGTTACATGCAAAGGGGAAATCCACTCTTCATAAAAGTATTTTATTGAAAGAAAAAAATGCATCTTATCTTAAACACCACGGTTTCAGTTATTTAAGCAGATAATGTGCAGTTAATATATTATAACACTATGACATTGTTCATCTCCTATGTTTCGAAATTAGGATCATCACGCTCAGGCACGTTGATACTGCCATCCACAAATTTTAGTTTTCTTGGATAAAATGTGTTATATTCTAAAGTTTTAGGATTTAATTAGTTAGAATTTAATTAGTAGTTTTATCATTTATCTTTAGTTGGGATTTAATTAGTTAGGATTTAATTAGTAGTTTTATCATTCATCTTTAGTTGGGATTTATCTTTAGTTGGGATTTAATTAGTTAGGATTTAATTAGTAGTTCTATATTTATCATTTATCTTTAGTTGAGATTTAATTAGTTAGGATTTTATCATTTATCTTTTTGTCATTTATCTTTATCATTTGTTATCTTTAGTACTCTATAAATAGAGTATTAAACTATTATTGAAAATATCAATAATATATGCACTTTGTTTTCGTTTCTCAATTCTCTATCATTGTTCTTGTTCTTGGTATAATCGGAAGTCACCTAAAGGTTCCCTTTGTCCAAAGCCTAATCGTTATTCGAAATCTCTTACGAGAAGACCTAGATGCTTACACACGATCTTTCTTATCAAAATGACTATCATATTTCTCTTCCAGAATGATAATTATGTTCCTTGAGTTGAGGAGTGAAAAGAACGGCTCCACGATTTTCATGGGGGATGTAGGTAGTATGCAAAGGAGGGATTCATATAAAGATCCATGACAAAGATGTTCTCGATGGTTGAAGAATCAATAAAGACGAAAAAAATGAAGAAGAACGAGCAAGAAACCAAACAAGAAGACAAAACAAGAAAACTAACCAAAAAAAGCGGAACACAAGCAGAGCAGGTTGAAAAACTTGCTAAGAGATTGAAAAATAAGAGAATGCTCTGATACCAAGAACATTAAAACAGTGATTCATATTGAAAACAAGACTAAAATAAAAAATTAACCTGGACAAAATAAAGAGATTCACATTACAATGAGAGAAAAGAAATAGCCGTATGCAAAGGGAAAATCTACTTTTCATAAAACTGTATTAGTGAAAGTAAAAAAACTATACCATGTCAAAAACAACAAAGCGTTTATATATAAAAAGAGAAGGTAAAACTTAACAACAAAACAATACAATAAACCTTATTCTCACCATCTATATAAAAAGGAATCATTGATTCTAGTATTTGTGATTTGCGTTTTAAGAGAATTAACGGAAGATCAAAGTGGTGATAATTAAGCCATTTAGTCCAATTGAATTGAGACAGATAAACAAATAAAAAAAATGCAAATGATTAGGTAAGAATGAGGTCGGACACACGTATCAGACACTGATACTCGTAAAACACGTATCGATGAAGTATATAATTCAAAAATATTTGTTGAATTTTTAAAAATTCTAGCAAAGTTCTAACACAATTATAAAAATGAGTTAATTTTTTAAAAACTCAAACTTATTGTATAAATATTAATATGATTATAAAAATAGGGAACAAATCCTTTTGAACCAGTCATGAGAAACATTTTTGTGCTAAAAAAAATGAAACATCCTTGTGAATATAAATCTTTATTGTCAATTTATATAATTCATAATTATATAATATATAAATTCGTGTTTCCGTCTCCTACATTTTAGATATTATACGTATATGTGTTCGTCTCTGTATTATGATAAGAAATAGTAACAAATGAGTTTAATAAATTATGTTTGCTTACATGGCAAAGGCGCTTATGAGATGTATATAGAGTGGGTTGAATAGTTGTTTTGTTGTTATCCAAATTGAGGCACCCACCATTTGTAGTGGGAACCACAGAATGTCACTTTTGCGGTTGAAAAATGACAGGCGAGGCAGGAAAGGGTCGGGCTATGCAGTTGTGGTAGTCGTGGACTGCATTGTTACCTTGCCTTTCACTAAGGCAAGAAGCTGGATATAATTTAGGCATCCTTGATTGTGTGTGGTTCTCTTTTCCTTATCCCTACCCCAAATCTTTAAACTCCTCTATATATAAATAACATGCATTATCTTCTTCAGAAGCCCCTCTTAATCCCTTATTTTGTGTAACACACAACCATGTCAGATAAACTAAATGGGTTGCCTGAGGACAAAGCATGGCAAGAGCTGAAGCTCCCAGACTTGCTGAACACTGATGCTGTTAGAGAAATCCATGCAACTATTGAAAAAGAATGGGATTTCCTTCAAAGGTCAGCTTGCCAAACTGCTGCGGGAAGGGCTCTGTGGAAGCATGCCATCCATGATCCACTCGCTGATTTACTGGCAGGGGAAACTTACTTGAAAAACCTCCATGAAAAGATCAAGAAAGACCGTCTCAACAATGCTCGTGAAATTTCTGGAGTCATTCTTGCTGTACGAACCCTCTGGTTTGATTCTAGGCTAGAAGATGCCCTTAATTCCCCTAGTGGCAGAGCAGCTCAGGTTGTTCTCCTTGGCGCAGGTTTGTCCACACTCAGCCATTAATTTAATTTTGTATAAACAGCTTTCGTCTTTTTTTTTTTTAATTAATATTGGTAACAGTAACTGATCAGTTAACCAACCGTTATTTTGAGGTGCGAATCTATTAAGTTACTCAGAATAAGTAATTATTATGTTGGCCAAATGTGGCTGTGCGATTTTGTAGCCTCTCAAACAATAATAGCGTTAGGCTAAAACATTGGGGACATTTGGGTGAAATTACTAACGCCTTCAAGATCACGTTACAAGCTATTTAAAGGCCACCTCATTGATTTTGACAAACCGATTCGTTTATCATCACTAGCCATTTTTTGGACCACAGTCTATCTAACCATGAGCTAAACATAATCAATGACATCACCATCTAGTGCATGTGTCCATATTTTTACTCACGCCATTCCAGATAATTTTTTTGCAACACAAATTCCTCAGAAATTAGGTTGTTAACAATCCATGCCTAAAGCATTATATTTACCCTGCTAATTCCATATACTCGTAATTTTCCCGTACACAAACTATATATTGATGAAGTTGTGGAAGTTTTAATGTAGGAATGGACACGAGAGCATATCGTTTGAGTTGCTTGAAGGACAGTGATGTGTATGAGGTGGACTTTTCGGGAGTGTTAGAAGTAAAGACCACTATTTTACAAGCAGCTGAGGACTCCGCATACGACTCGCAGCATATTATGTCCAAAGCGAAATCCTTAACCAGAGTAGCAGCCGACATAAGAGAAAATGACTGGATGGAAAAGCTTGAGATTGCAGGATACATGCCTCAAAAGAGCACTGTTTGGATTCTAGAAGGTATAATCTACTATCTCACCCAATCCCAAGCCATGCAAGTGCTGAGAATTTTAGCTAACAAATGCTCCTTAACCCACACAGTCCTCTTAGCAGACTTCATGAATAAGTCATCAACCACTCTATCCAATTCAGCCTTCCAATTTTACAGCGATTGGCCAGACCATCTATTGCCATCCATAGGGTTCACTAATGTAAAACTTTCACAAATTGGAGACCCAGATGCCCATTTTGGTCTCTTAAATGATCCATTAAACCTCTTCAACAAGCTCCGCAGTTTGCCCAGATCGCTACAAACAAATCCAGACGATGGGAAGCCATGCTGCCGATTGTACTTGGTGGAAGCTTCTGGTTCACCTGATCAAAATGTTTCACATAATGGGCCAACCACTCAGGCTTGATATGTATAACCACCTTGTCTCCAATTCATGTCTAATCGTAATCTTGTCTAGATGTTCCTCGTTAATTGTATTGTACAACTAGCACATGGGAAGTAGGTATCACATTTTAATTTGCAAATTCGTCCAACAATTGTTGGCCAATATATCATGTCGCTCGTATAATTTATATTCTACACCGTCGGCGAAGTGCCGTGGGGTAAACTATATAAATAACCTAAGGACCTCAGCCTTCTTTTCTCTTTCCAGTTCTTAATGGAAGAATTCAAGTCTCTTCTGTGCGTAAAATGATGAAAATAATGCTAGTAAATAAATAATGCAGTTATGTCTTACAAATACACCCAGTCATAACTAACAAAACCTGGCTAATGTCAAATCTCTCACTCTATAAAATTGAAGCAACAAATATAGAATGTTCAGAGCAATTTTTTTAAAAAATAAAGAGCTGACAATCATTTTAATTTTGTGATCAATTGTTATATCTTATTCAACACATTTCTATGTGTGAATTTTAGTATTATAAAAAATTAATGTTTATTAAATATGTTGTGATATTACCTGATTATAAATAAAAAACTAAACTCTGAACGAAATTCTCACCTAATGAGGTATGTGAAGTAGCTCTTGTCTTGATTTGGCAGTTTCCAAGATGGGGGTTGTCCCATTTAAAAAATACATTTATTACTTTTCTCCCAAGTTTGAAAGTACACAAAAATCTTCAGCAACCATAACATAACTCCCCCCTCATTGAAATAGCAGTCTCTTTCAACAAGGCATATACGTATCTTTGTACCTTGGATTGGAGGAGTATCTATAAACTGATGACAACTGGGCAGTAAACATCAAAAAGAAAAATAAATAACTTGACAGAGTGCATATAGCATCAACAAAAATGTCCCATCTAAATTAGGTACCAGTACAAAAAGATAGCATCGATCAACAAAAAATACTTCCAGCTAAATCACACTACATCATTTAAGATATCGTGACAAATTTAGAATCTAAATTAGAGTAATAACGGATCCCGTATCGCATGCATTTATTTGATCCCTTTTGTTGAAAGCAGGACATTCCCCACACAGTTCCAAACAAAAAGGGAAACAGCCTTAGTTTAAGATTTAAAACGCTCATATTTTTTGGCTGATTTTAAGAAATCATTTCAGAACATCCTAGCATTTACCTTTACTTAGAAATTACCAAAGTTTATACCATATTCAGTATATCAAATTATGAACACATCCCGTAATATCAAAAGGATAAAGCTATTAAGAGCATGAGTGTTTCCTCTCCGAAACGATTCAGAGGATTGAATGCATTGAAAAAGAATATCAGATGTGTATTGACAGAGTGCTTACAGATTTTAGATTGAGAGAACAAATAAGTATTTTAAAGTACGGCAAGAGCATATTTTGGTATTCTCGGCAGTCAGCAAACCGGTGATAACAGATAATTGGTTATTTACACCAATAAGCTCCCTGAGGAACAAGAGAACGTATTAGCAAAGGCATAAACCCAAAGCCTTGTTCAGACAGTTTAGAGTCAAAACAATATTCAGGTCTATTTGTTGATGAAATTATACACTAACATTTGTCTGTTTTGAAAGTGCAATCTGTTATTGAAGTATAAGACTATAGATACGGCCCACCTTTTTCATTATGGTAGATAGTAACTAGAAAATTTTTAAAAAATCAAAGGAAAGTAGGCACTTGGAAAAACGAAGTGCTGAATTCAGAGGATATAGACAGAAGCACATACTTGCGCGATTTTTTAAGGATCAACTTTCCACATCAAAAAGTAGGAGAGGCTATTCTTTACAGTTAGGTTTCAACTTTCAAGGCAATCCCTGATTCCCTGCTCAAATTTGTCGAGATCAGATATGGTATCTGATACAGCATCCGCTATCTTTTCTCTGGGAAAAAAAAGAAGGATTTTAGGGACAACCCATTGATACAATAATCAGGTAATAAGCACCCGAATAATAAATAAAATTAAAACAAGCAACAATAACTTTGAAAGATAAAACTTGGTCTCCTTAATACTTGAAGAGGGTAGAAAAAAAAACAGGAAACCAAGACAGGCAGCAAATCATGAGGAAAAAAAACATATAAAGCAACACTTTTATAATTTAATCCATAATAGATAAATCCTTCCAAGCATTAAAAAACAAACAATTAAAGAGATTTTATGATTTAATCCAAATAGATAAATCCTCCAAAACATTAATAAACAAACAATTAAAGAGAGGCAATAAAATCAAGTCTTTTGGATGAAGCCCCCTTTGAATCAAATGCAAGAACATCTTATTTTAATTGTTAAAAACAGAAGAATAAATCTTAAGAAAGTTTCAAAATAAATCCAACCTATGTTTCGGAACATTCAACCAGCTTAACTACTACTTTTCAGAAACTAAGAACTTCTCAAACAAATCCCAGTTCTCCTCATTTTTTGTACATCAAGCCAATAAAAAATTACAAGTTCATTCCAAGTCACAAAACCTCAGGTACTGCTCTCATTCATCAAGTAATTGATATTAAGTGCAGTTAGGCATAACATGAAATAAATTGTAACAAAAAAATGAAGTGAATATTATTCATTAATAGTCAATACTAAGATTTGGGGGTCAATGAACTAGGTTCACTTCTTTCACAAATAACATAGAGAATTTTCTTGAATAAAAAATAGTCTTTCTAAAAGATATTCCTGGAAGCAACTACGACAGCAAAAATACCTATGCGATGCAAGTTGAATGTTGGTTTCACTTGCCATCCCACTGATAGTGCTGAAAGATCTGCATTTTAAGAAGCGATGTGGTAAACAAACATTCATCTTTAGATGCAATCAAATTAAATGAACAGCATGTATTTTGCTAAGAAATATGGAAAACCACGGTTCAGGAGAAAGAAATAACAGAAATTTAGGAATTTGATATCAGCTGTCAAGAACTAACTCTCCTGAAAACCCAGGAATAACTTCGTTACATTATCATATACCCCATCATGGAAGAGCCACCTGGGCTCCAAGGGAATACATAAATGAGAAGGCCAACTTCAAGTGGTAAGTTTCAGTTTTATCAAAACAAATTGGAGAGGCAAGGATCAAACTATTGAAACACTTGGGACTTAGCTCTGATATCATACGAAAAAATTATTCTCCTAAAACTTCAACGGGTTAAGGTTCGTTGTATTTGTTACATTTCTATCAGTTATCACGACACAAGAAAACCTCTTAATAATATTCATAACTGAAAGTAGAAATCTATCTCCATTTCTGCACAGCAGTCCCTTTTATAAGCATGATAAACTAGAATAGTCAGTAATAATCCCCCTAGAAATTTTGCAATCCAAATAATATCCTTATAGGAACATAATTGTATCAGAATTGCCATAAATTTATCCAAAATAACTACATAGATGCTCTGAACCTAATTAATTACGGCCAAAACTCCATCTCAACCATTAAAACCAAAATATTTAGTTATACTAGGCCTACCTTTGTCCTGCATCATATTGGTTAAAGAAAATTGCGACATATAATGAAATAAAATGTGAAACGCTGGAAACAAAATCTTCCAGATAATCATGCATAGAAATTAAATGATTTTGCCACTGCATTGCACTTCAAACTGCTCACTTTGTTGTAAACTACAAAGAAATATCATTAAGCAGCCTGGACACTTAGACTAAACAAGAAATACATTAATAATTTTGCTATGCGGGGCCAAAATATTTCTGCTTGGGATCAGTCAGTTTCTTGAGATTTAAAAACAATTCAAGTTCAATTACACCATTTGCTTGTATATGTGCATTAGACATAAAATATTAAATAATAACAAATTAAAAGAGAATTTGAGAACCACAAGTTGGTGCAGTAAGCTACAGCACAACAATGCTAGAAATTGGATACCTTGTAAGATTATCTAGCAAAGCTTCGGCTTTCAACTTTACAGGATCCTTATTTCCAAGCAACGAAGCCGCATTCTTCACAATCAACCGAAATGTGCACACCTGCGCATAAAATGACAGTGGAGGCTAATTATGTCTCTATCCAAATGATTCTTGCACTTGAGTAGTAGCATGCTTTTTTGGGGACAGGGACAACAGCAAAATAAGATCCCCAGAGGGAAAGAATGGGGATGGAAATAATATTTCTGGCTTTGGTGAGAGAAGAAAGAGAAGAAATAATTTTTAGAAAATGGTGAGACCCGCTTTTTAACATATTTCTATTCATCTCTTTCCTTATCTATTCTCTATTTCTCTTCAACCCTCTCTCCTTATCTACTCTTTATTTTTCTTCAACCAAACACCTTTTAGTTGTCTATTTCTACTCTACCAACATATATTCATCCTATCTATTTCTCTCCTTCACCAAACAAAATATAAAAGTCTCCTTTTAACAGCCTTAAATAATGCTAAAAGAAATGTCCCGTTTTGCACAAGAAACTTATCACTAATAATTTGAAGATATTTACACCGCCAGTCAATAAAATATTATTCTAGATATGGTCTTAAAATAGGAAAAAAAACAGTATTTTAACTGATAGCTTAAATTTTTTTAATACTATAATATAACTGATTAACATGTGTGGTAAGTTTATTTACTTTTAGATAATACTTTAAAAATAATATTAAATAGGATTTTTTATTGGTGCATAATAATGCATGCCTATGAAACTCTTTAAATGATAAAATTTGGTTGTAAAAAGTATTTTATAATATTTGGTACTATAAACAGTGTAGATTATTTTAACTCTGACATGTATAAAAGTTAAAATCACATTTTCCAGTAAACTATTTTATTTAAAAATTCGAGTGATCGGTTTTTGGAATATGAAAACATTTTGATAATTGACTCAATTACCGTAGTTGATTACTATTTTTCTATTATGTCATCCAAACCCTAATCAGTGAAACATGCGAGACGTTGGAATTATGCAAGGCATTAGAGGGCGAACACAAACCTCTACTCCACTCTTGGCTTGGAAACTGACGAAAGAACTCCGGTCCTGAGGTACGCAATCCCTAGCAGCAGATATAAATAGCTGCCGAATCTTCTCTAAATCCTCATCCGTATAAGTAGCGTCGGTTTTCGCTGCAAATGGAACCGAATCGAAAACTGGTCAAGCTACGAAGCATTGCAGGCGAGTAAAGGGGAAAAAACGTACTGAGAGTGAGATAGGCAGAGCGAAGGATTTGGCGGGAGGCATCCACGGGGTCCAATAGGAACTTGGAGGCCTTCCGTTTCTGCTCTTTCAGCCAATTCTTTGGTCCTGCTGCGCAACAATTTCAATAATTAGGGTTTTCTCGAATGCGACGAGAAGCAGCGAATGTAGCTGGGGAAGTAGAAGAAGAGTGGTGCCTACAGATGCCAATGTCAATAGCGGAGGCAGGTGGAGAGAGCGCGAGGAAGGAGAGCAGAGCGATGTCTCTGCGAGAGAGAACTGAGTAAGGGGAAGAGGAAACGGTGCGTTTTGCAGGGAGTGAAGAGCGCGCCGTATCGGGGGACAGAAATATGGCTGAAAAAGAAGAAATGGTGGAAACGACCGTTGGCAACGGCATCGCAAATGCTTGCTTTTGCTCACTACGTTACCTTTGCGCTATTCTTCCGGGTCCAATTGTTTCTTCTTTCGTTCTCTACATAATTTCCATACCAATATATAAGGGGAAATTAATATCGTTATTTTAGGGATATAATAAACATATATCTCGAGGGAAAGTGTTACCATTTCATTTTCTAACCATTTTGATGATTTTTTTAGTTTAATGAATTTTACTCTTTTTTTGTGCTTGATTTTAATTTTTGCAGAATAATTCTTTATCTTTAAATATTTGATATTTTCCAGCACTTTTTAGTTATAGGTAATTTAATATTAAAAAAATATTAATTAAGA
>Ga0123341_1000786_pt1 | contig 21616 bp, 18 predicted proteins | sample Turbeapinknodule_FD_89959 | JGI IMG/M metagenome (GOLD analysis project Ga0123341, IMG submission 89959) | Root nodule microbial communities of legume samples collected from Mexico - Turtle bean Mexico pink nodule | ecosystem: Host-associated > Plants > Roots > Nodule | place: Mexico: Nepantla...
AAATGTAATTTAAATGTATTTTACTGTTTTATATAAAAAAAACTCTAAACTTTTATATACATGTATATTTTTTATGATTTACGTATTTCAAAAATTCATATAAAAATATATATTTTTTAATTATTTACCAAAACAAATGAAACTTTGCTTTGGTCTTTAATTCATAGGCAAGCATGTTTCAGTTAATACAAAAAGCATAATCAAATATTTACGAATAAAAAATGTTTTCAAACTAGGATGAAAATATATTAAATATTTCAGTTATGTTACCGATTCTTGAAATTGGTATCTAGGATACTATATGATTGTATTTATTGTGAAATGAAAGTTTGAAGTAATTATTTATAGTAACCTAAAGTACGACGGTGTGTGTGTGCTACCTACCATATCATATCATATAATTTCATGTATTACAGAAGCATGCCTTTGACTAACCTAGCTATTTTAAATGTTTTGTATTTATGTGGAAGAGTGGTCAAATATGTTATCATCATTCAGTGAAACAAACACTGTTACAAACTTTATAGCAGCTGCAATAACATCAAATACCTTAAAGAGATTCCACTCAACTTTCCCCTATTGCTTTAATACACTGTTTAGTTAAAGAGATTAATAGTTCTGTAATGTTAGCTCAAAAGTTTTACATAATTAATTAATTCAAAAACACTTCTGCTAATGTTATAAAGATAGTTATTGGAAAACTAATAAGTTTAACATAATTTGAGATTGAATGATCGAGTAAATAAAGACATCTACTATTTCAAATTGACAAAATTAACATTAATCAATATAAGTGACACTAACTTAGGTTGTTGAATTATTTTTTAAGAATTTAATTTTTTTATTATACTATTTTGAATATGAAACATAAATAGGGTAAGAATAAGGTGGGCCCTTAATAAATATGAAATCCAGAAGCTTTCAGTTACTTGTTGTGCCCGTGTCCAGTTACCCCTTTTATTCAATCAAAACCTAATTTTTCCCATTCCAAGTTCATTATTCTCCTACCTAGCCTAACAAATCAGATCTAACTTCGCATCTACCACAAATTAAGCATCTTATTTACCTAAAACAACACACTCACTTTTAAAAACAAAGATTAACAAATTGATTAATGAGGTGTTTAATCATTGTTTTCCCATTCTCCGTTACATGCACAAATGGCAACCATTCAAGAATAGAAGCAGTGATGTCAATGGTAACAAAGACACGAGTAATACATGAAATTGCATTTTTGTTTTATTCAAGCTAAGAAGAAAGAGAAAACAAATGGATCAAAACTGAGAAAAAAACTACTTTAGCATGAAGAAACTATGTCCACACATCCATGATTTGTTATTCAAATTAATTACGTGAGTTGACTCTAGGACACCCCAAATCTTTCTAATAATCATGGCCACAACAAGCTTTATTATGCATTTGAGTTAATTTCAGTAAGAGTTTTTGCATTATCAAATATTAATATACAATGAGTTGAAATAATCACCCATTTGAACTCGTCTTTAGAAATACGTGATAACTTGTTCGTGCATAAAGAGTCAAATATTTGTTCCACAAACTGTATTAAGAATGTGAAAAAATCATCCTACACTATTTTCACTTGCTCAATTGCAAAACATCGTGAAGATTCTTCCCATAACATGTTTATTATTTAAAAAAAAAACAAATTTACAATTTTAATTCTTTGATTGATATTTCTATCATTCACCGTGGTTAAACATCAATTAAACATAAAATAAAAATAAAATAAAATTAGAGATTAAATTATACAAGTTTTCAGCTGATTAACTAGAAAACATCGTACTAATATAAACCCATGAATGGGAAGATTCAATTCATCTCTATAAACAAGTTGATCCATACTAAAACAAAATATATATAATATTAATTGTACTAAATTAAGACAAAAACTAATTTAATCATCGAATTAATTTTGATAAGTACCACTCAACATTTCTGACTGAAAACCAAAACAGTACATAAAGAAAAATAACTTCTAAGTAAAAAAAAACAATATTTAATACTTTATTTAAAATTTAAAGCATTAAATTTTAAGTTTCTGAGGTAGTTAAAATATTTATTTTAACTGCCTCAGAAACTGCCTGCCTCCTAAGCTTTTAAAATGAAAACAAAAGATGATACTTGAACCATTCCTAGTGGTAGGGTTAATCAAAAGCCACGTTGAAGGGCAGGAATTAATCTTAATTACTACAAAACCCCAAGATGGGTTTGCTACGAAAACAATTCCATCATCATTCATAAGTCAATTTGAAGAAATAAAAAATAAAAAATATCCATTATTAAACTAAAGAGAATTAATTGTAAGTGTCAATTTGCATGATTCAAAATGCAGACCCATTTAAAAAGTAATTCACTTTATTAAAAATAAAATAGTATTTAATTTGGGGGTTATTAAAGCGGAAGTAAAATGAAGGGAAGAGAAGGAAGAAAGCATCTTAGAATAAAAAAAGAAGAAAAGAAAATGGTGACGTGGCAGCCCCCTCAAAACAAAAGTAATGTTGGGCCCAGGAAACTCACTCGCATTTTGACCAAAAAACGGGGTTTTGCCCCTCCATGTTAGAGTCACGTCACTTTCCACGATCTCGCGCGAGAGCGTTTTTGACTGCGTTAGGGCAGCGGGTAGCACCGTTCGGGCAGCTTCATTTTCCTTTCTCTATCTATCTATTCTACACTCTCACTCCACGCCTCACTCAAAAAAGATAACAATCTTACACTCTCACCAGCTGACAGAGAAAGAGAGAGAAAGAGAAACAGTATCTGTGTTTTCCTTTCCAAGATAGCTAGAGCGAAAGTGAAAAAAAGGAAAAAGAAAAGCTTTTTATTTTTTCATAACGTGAAGAGAAGGGAAAATGTTTTGATTCTTCTGGTTTTTTAGAGCTTGTTTTGTGTTTCTGAGTTGGAGTTTCTGGAGCTGTCGAAAATTGGTATATTTTTGGTGAGATCGGGGTGTGGTGGGTGGTAATGGCGGAGATTTGGGAGTTAGGGTTTGAGTTCATTTGAGTTTGTATTGATATTGGTGGTGCAGGAAGAGTACTGGGGTGGTTTTGTGATGGTGTATTGGGGTGGGAGGTTTTGTTTGGATCTGAGGTTATTGAGTACATAGGTTGATGGAGAGAAGGTTTATGGATTTAAGTTTTATTTGTTGGGTATTGTTGATTCATCCACTATGCCTGATTTCTGCTAACATGGAAGGTTTGTAATGTTTGCAAGGAGTGAAATTATTCTGTGTGATGATTTATTTATGCCTTGTTAAACAAAATGTGAAAGAGGGAGCTGTGTTTAAGCTTCTTTGGGCTTTTGGTTCTTTCTTCCTTGATTTTATTGAGTTTGGTAAAGGAGATTCCTTTCTTTTTTGTTTCCTTCTTGGATATGAAGGGGTTTCTGTATTCATGAAGGAGATTCATGTTGTTGTTAGCACTGCTTTCTTTGGATGTTTGATCATTCTTCATTCCCTTAGCTTGTGAGTTTGTAGAAAGGATGTTGTACAAGGGAACCTATGGAATCTTTTTTGTCGTTGTTTATTTTGGTATAACAAGTCCTCAGAGATTTTTCTCGTCTTAATTGATGAGTACCATTTTAAGACAATGCCTTCTTGCTGGCCACCTCTTCCGCAATTCTAACCATGTACTGAATTATTACTTGTATGCGTAGTAACAGTGTCAATCATGGAATGTGCCCGACCTTCATGATTACGTTCACCTCTCTTCATGTCAAAAAATTCGTAGTTATTATCTACTACACGTTGTAGAATATAGGCTCTGCAGTAATCTACCAGACTCACCAAAACGTGCCCGTTTTTGCGTGTCGTGTTGCATTAACTCGCGAACTTCCCTATATTTTTCAATCCTTTTTTTGTGCTTGAAAGTGTTTTGCTCCAACCAAAAAGATATGTTGTTGAAGTGTATTTTTTTGTGGGCGCTCGTGTGCCTGTCGTGTTGCATTAATCAGTGAATTTATGTATTTTTTAATCCTGTTTTTGGTGCTTGAAATGTGCTCACTCGAGTTCCTGTCATGTTGTATTAGTTAGTGAGTTTCTCTGTATTTTTCAATCCTATTTTCGTGCTTGAAGTGTATTGCTCCAACTCGAACCTATATGGTATCTTCTTCAAGTGTATATTTTTGTGCCTGTGCGTGTTCCTGTCGTGTTGCGATTACTAGGTATTTTTTGGTTGTATTTTTCATTCCTGATTTTTGGGGCTTGAAACGCCTATTGCTCCAATCTATGTACATGCTATCTTATTGCAATGTAATTTCTGTGCGCATGTGTGTGCCTGTCCTGTTCTTTATATATTCAATCCGGTTTTTTGTGTTTGAAGTATATTGCTTCAACCTACATGGTATGTTCTTGAAGTGTATTTTTCTGTTTACAGGAGTGTGTCGTGTTGCATTAATTAATGCTTGAAGTGTGTTCAATCCTGTTTTTTGTGTGCATGACGTGTATTAGTTCAACCTATGCGGTATAATATTTTTCCTATGTGCATTTTCTAACTACCAAATCATGTTACTTTACTACTGGAAAAAGTCATTTGTGTGGATTTGACACATGCTTATTTTGAATTTTAAAGTACCTGATTGCATGTTCTTGTGCTTTGAAACAGGAGATGCTTTGCATAGTCTGAGGACTAATTTACAGGACCCTAACAATGTTTTGCAAAGTTGGGATCCCACACTTGTCAATCCATGTACATGGTTTCATGTAACATGCAACAATGATAATAGTGTTATAAGAGTGTAAGCTGCTTGTTCCTCGATATCCGTCACACATATGTTAATTCTGTCTGAAGAGTTTCTTTTAACTGAGGACGACTTCTCTAATGGTTGCTTGTGATCTTTACTTTGTTCTGATGTCAGTGATCTGGGAAATGCTGCTTTGTCTGGTCAACTTGTTCCGCAGCTTGGTCAGCTCAAGAATTTGCAGTATTTGTATGTTATCACTTGATTTGATATTCCAATGTTTTTTTATTCTTTTGAGTTTAATTCTGTATGGGCATTGTTAGTGAAGTGACAATTATTACTTAAATTTCCTTATTTAATTTGGACATGTGATTCTCAAGTTGGGTCATGATGTAATGGGGTCTTGGTTTTTGAATCTTCAATATCCAGCTGGATGATTATGTCGTGTGTTGGCAATAATATGTGGTTTCTGTTCCTTTTCAGCTGGTTTTTATAATTCTTTTAGACTGCTAGACTAGGTAATGATGCTTATCTGTGTACTGCTCAGTTGTTTGAATGGAATGATTATTCATACGAATATAATTACGAGGGAACAAGGTATTCTACTGTTTAAATTTGCTATGCAAGTCAACCTAATGGATTGATTTTTTGTGTGTTCGGAAAACATGAGAAAAAAAGAACTTGTTTTACGTTTCATTTATTCCAATTATCTCTATCCTTTACTTCTTATGCAGAAGATGGGGTGCTCCTGAAACTAATTATGGAATTTCCACGAAATATTTTAATTTTTTTGACATATGCTTATTTTACTAATATTGATTTAAGTATTGTTTATCTTCATATCGTTTTGATGTAAATTGTTTTACATAATAGGGAACTTTACAGCAATAACATTAGTGGCCCTATCCCAAGTGACCTGGGGAATCTTACTAACCTGGTGAGCTTGGATCTGTACCTAAACCGTTTCACTGGCCCAATCCCAGATTCATTGGGCAAGTTGTCAAAATTGCGTTTCCTGTGAGTATACTTGTTCTAAATATGCTCTGCGGAGATTCTGAATTTTTATAATGTAAATAGCTATTATTTTTCTGTTGAAGGGTAAAAGCTTGTTATGGTCTTGTCAATCTTTTGTATCAGAATATCCGTATGGATCTTAATTCTTTTCTCCTATTATGTCTAAGGATAGTCGGCTTAACAACAACAGCTTGTCAGGTCCTATTCCCATGTCGCTGACTAATATTACTGCTCTCCAAGTTCTGTGAGTACTACTAGTACGCAGTGTATTTCTCTCTTTATTATTGGTATGCAGTGCTAATATTTTCCCTCAATTTATGTCAAATGTAGGGATTTGTCTAATAATCATCTATCAGGAGTGGTTCCTGATAATGGCTCCTTCTCGTTATTTACTCCTATCAGGTTTCGTACTGAAGTTTGTTTTATTGTCATGTTGGTTCTGATATGCATGTGTTTTCTGAACGTGCTTCCTATTTCAGTTTTGCAAATAACTTGGATCTATGTGGACCCGTTACGGGGCACCCGTGTCCTGGCTCTCCTCCATTTTCTCCTCCTCCTCCTTTTGTCCCTCCTCCTCCAATTTCTGCCCCAGGTAATCTTCCTTCTGTTGGAATTGATCTTTTAGTTATAAAGCTGGTGATTTTATCAAGCTCATGGTGAGGGCTATTTCAATTTTTTACTATAGAGGTGGCTTATAGTTGCTGACCAGTGACCATCATACAAACGTGTGTGTGTGGATGAATATTTTTAGTCATTCTATGGGACTGAATTTGTGTTTTTTACTTATGGTGTTTAAGATTCAAGTATTTTATATAGGCATGTTAAGTTCTGAAGATTAAAATTCTTTATTGGCCCATTTGGAATTGAGAATCATTGGTCAGTCATACCTTCTAATATCTTCAAGATTTGGGTGTATTGCTGCACCTACATGGTTTATATTTGTGCACTAATGTTTGTTATATTAAACATAGAGATGAAAGAAACAATAATGATCCAACATTCCTCTATTTCAGGAGGTAACAGTGCCACTGGAGCAATAGCTGGAGGAGTTGCGGCTGGTGCTGCTCTATTATTTGCTGCACCTGCAATTGCATTTGCCTGGTGGCGTAGAAGGAAACCACAAGAATTTTTCTTTGATGTGCCTGGTGAGCAATCCTTGAGCAGTGGATATAACAGTTTTTGAACTTGTTTAAAGAATATAATTTGACTTGATTGCATATGTTTGCAGCTGAAGAGGATCCTGAAGTTCATCTAGGACAGCTTAAAAGGTTCTCTCTACGAGAACTGCAAGTTGCAACAGATACTTTCAGCAATAAGAACATTCTTGGGAGGGGAGGATTTGGTAAGGTGTACAAAGGACGGTTGGCAGATGGTTCACTGGTGGCTGTTAAACGGTTGAAAGAGGAACGCACACCTGGTGGGGAGCTTCAGTTTCAGACTGAAGTAGAGATGATTAGCATGGCTGTGCATAGAAACCTCCTCAGACTACGTGGGTTTTGTATGACACCAACAGAAAGGCTACTTGTTTATCCATACATGGCTAACGGAAGTGTTGCCTCATGCTTAAGAGGTAGATCTTCGGTTTCATTCTTTTTTGCGGTTGTTCAAGTCCTTGATTCTCTTATTTTTTTTCATTCCTTTCTTTGCCCTCTGCCCCTCCCCAACCTGCATGGAACAGGGTTCTCGTTGTCATACCATTTCACCCAGAGTTCTACTTTAGCATAAGCTTATGAAAGTAGTATAGTTGTTGGGTGCTCAAGCTGTGGCATGTTCTATTGAGAATGATGAAAGAAAATGGAACAAGTTATGCAGTTTTCACCTTTAATTAGGTCAAAAGTATACATTTACCACCTGTGGTTTAAGAAGGAACCTGTAGCTCTAAAAGCCCAAGAAGACTTCCTCAAGTCTAAAATCTTAACTGGTCTTAGCTCTTCTCTTAACTTCTTAATGTCACCTACCCATTTAGAGCCTGGGATTTTGGACATCTTTATTTTATATTGTTTAACCAGGTGTTAATTATCATTAACTTAATTATTAAATTTATCATCCTTCAGCTTGGGAAAAAGATTCTTTATTATTTTAATAGGCCATTTATTGGGAAAGTATATTCCATAATTCCCATGCTCAAAGTGAAAAGAGACGAGATAGAGTAAAGATATAAGAAACTAGGCTGTTTTATGGAAATTGTATTTTTAGCTTGATTGCCAAACTGGAAGAAATCCCAAGGTGTGCGTAGTGGCACACATTCTGTGCTTGAAGTAAAATATCATTGGCCCAGCCGCGCATACTGGTTGTATTCTCATTCATTCTATCATTCTTTATTTTAGAGCGTCCTCCACATCAAGAACCCCTGGATTGGCAAACTAGGAAAAGAATAGCTTGGGATCTGCAAGGGGTCTGTCATATTTGCATGATCACTGTGATCCAAAGATTATTCATCGTGATGTGAAAGCTGCAAACATATTGCTGGATGAAGAGTTTGAGGCTGTTGTTGGGGACTTTGGATTGGCCAAACTCATGGATTACAAGGACACCCATGTGACAACTGCTGTAAGGGGCACAATTGGGCACATAGCTCCTGAATACCTATCCACTGGTAAATCTTCAGAGAAAACTGATGTTTTTGGTTATGGTATCATGCTTCTGGAGTTGATCACTGGACAGAGAGCTTTTGACCTTGCTCGGCTTGCAAATGACGACGATGTTATGCTGCTTGATTGGGTATGTTCAGCGTAAAAGTATATCTTGTGTTTTTGTTATTATTTATCATGCAGTTAATTTCATGCAATTCCTGAATAGCCGGAGTACCTGTTTTTTGTTATATTTATTGTTAGGAATTGTGTCCATCTATGATGCGCATTAGATGTGTAATGCATATGATATATATCTGATATGCAAATATGGTTATTTCTTAATACAGTATATGTTCAGGATGCACTGTAGTATTTAAAACTTGTAAACAATAAATATATAATACTGCGAATCCAAACTAAGAGCACTGTTCTTCTAAACACGATTCAGAATATTGACATTTCTTTATTCGGTAAAGTATGCATTTGAGCTATGCCAAAAGAAGAATCACAAGTATTCAATTATATTTTGATTTCTGTTACTTGTTTGAGTAGTTGAGAATTATCTGCTGATGTATTTTTCCAAACCAAGCTTTCTTCTATGTTTAAAGTTCCCTTTTCTTATTGTAATGTATGTAAATCTAATACAGCTGAATATTTTCAGGTAAAAGGACTCCTGAAGGAGAAAAAGCTTGAAATGTTGGTTGATCCTGATCTACAAAAGAATTACATAGAAGCTGAGGTAGAACAATTAATCCAGGTTGCACTGCTCTGCACACAAGGTTCCCCTATGGACCGACCTAAGATGTCAGAAGTGGTGAGAATGCTGGAAGGTGATGGCTTGGCAGAAAGATGGGATGAGTGGCAAAAGGTGGAAGTTCTCCGGCAGGAGGTGGAGCTGGCCCCTCATCCCAATTCTGACTGGATTGTGGACTCGACCGAAAATCTGCATGCAGTTGAGTTATCTGGTCCAAGGTGACCTTGGCACAGTAGTAAATTAAGAAGAAAAAAAGAAAAGAAAAGAATGGATTTATTTATGACTTATTTTTTAACTATAAAAGTTTTCTTACCTTTTTCCTTTTTGGTTCCTTCAAGTGCCATATCCTCCTGATTACATCTCTTGTAAGTCCGCTGCATTATATTCATTTACTTTTGTGCATAGGGATCGCTTTGTCAAGTTGCAATTTGTATCATCTGCTGCATTTGATGAAGTGATGTTTACTTAGATGAAACAATGACAGCTTAATCTTTTTGTACACCCTTCTTTCATACTCCTTCAATCTAAAGTTTATACCCTATCTCATCTTATACTAGTTTTGTATGAGTTGCATTTTATTCAGATCGGTTGTTGCTGAAAACCTATATAAAATGTGGATTTTATTGAGGTTTTTTTCCAAATAATGGCCCATGCTTCTGGATTTAACCAATTATGGAAATAGTAACATTGACAAAAATTTGAAGCCATGATATTGGGAACTGGTCTGTAATACAAAGGAAATTTTCTTCTGACAAGAAATTTTTATTTCTTGTAAGAATCTCATTGAAAAAGTGTGTTTCACATCAAGTCCACCTTCTAACACTCTTAGGAAACTAATTTTTTTGGGAATGATTTTTAACTAAATCTATTTCGAAAACATTTTAACTAGCTTTTTTTACAAAATTATTTTCATGGAAAGTTAGAAATGTAACTTTTCCCAATTGAAATGAAGGTTTCAATTTAAAGATTAACATGTTGCCTTTTTTAAATAACTTAATATCTTCAGACACATTTATGTTTCATTTCCCTTATCTTTTAAATGTTGAAAAAAGGAAATTAAAATCTTCCTACAAGTGACATCCACACAGCCTTACAGTGACATCCACACAGTCTCACAGTTTCCCCTCCTTAAGTATATATTGCATTTTATTGTTATATATGTAATTTATTTCAAATAATATTTCTTAAGTCTAGTCAATTTAATCTAATATGTTTGATAAATAATTTAATTTAAATTGACACACCATATCAAAATAACAGAAATAAAGTTAAATGTTTTTTTATTCCAATACCTTATTTTCTTTGTTTTTTCCTAAATTACAAAGTCTTTATTCTTCTAACATTGAATTTCCCAAAACCTCCTTGTAAAACTATTGTCATTAGATAAAACAAAACGGTAATGAATTAGAGTTTAATTTCTGTTTTTTTTCAAAGTTCACAATTAGATTATTATTTTTTCATCCAAATTATATACACAATTTTATATCAATAGAAAATTATTTAACATCTTAATTATCACAATGTATATTTTTTTAAATGTAATATAAATTATTTCATGATTTTTATTTAATTTTAATCTGTAATGTTATAAAATTATAATTTAACGGTCACGAGAATAATATTTGGTACTTTTTAGTTACAAAAATAATTTCAGAGTCAATAAAAAGCTAGTAAGAGAAATATAAAACACTAATGCATGTTGAATATCATGCTGAGATTTGTTTCTAATAAAAAAAATGGGGTGATATCCATAGGTGCATGTATGACATGCTAAAGTCAATTGAAGAACAGGCATGCAGACGACAACATATATGTGTACAGCGTGTGAGATCCAATCGTGTCCATTCATCATGCACGTGTGTTAAGATTAATAATTACGTAGAAAAGAGACCACATGGATGACTGTAATGAAGTTCAATTCAAAGACAAAAATCACAAAACTGGATTTAGTTTCGTTCAAAACTCCAAGCCAACTTTTTATGCGGTGGATACCAAATTTTCATCCAAATCCTTACTGTTCTTCACAATAGAAACGGTAATGAGGCAGTGCATGAACCGAACCAAACTTAGCATAAATAGAGAATCAAATCTCAAAAAGATATTAACTTAATTTAAGTGTGAGTCAACCTTATAAGTTTATAAATAAATTATTTATTTATATATTATAAAATGTTTTTATCTTTACTTGATGTATGATCTCTAACAAACCTCATCATGCTGAAATTTGTTAACTCTCGTTAAACTATATATTATAAGTGGTCGATGATGGTCCGATAGCTGGTGGTCTGATAAGTCCAACAAACTCTTGTTATGATAGACTCTAAAGGATTCTGATACATCATTAAGAAGTTCACTTTCAGTGTAATTTTATTTTATAAAACGGGTTTGTAAGGTGAAGTTTGTACTCACTTATATACTATAAAATATTTTTATCTTTAGTTGTTTTGAGATTTACAGCAAAGAAAACTTTATCGAGAAAGTGTTTCATATTGGTACCCTTGAATCTAATAGCTGCCCAGCCATTTTTAGGCACTCGTATTGTATTTGAAAGTGGAGGGTCAATGGAATGGTATTTTATGGGGTCCTTGTGTTTCATATGGGTCACTGTGGAAAGAAAGAAAAATGTAATGAAGGGGTGTAATGAGGAACATAGCTCCCACTATACTTGAGAATAGCTGTCTTTGTGGAGATAAAAAAGGGAACACCAACCCTACTTGAGTATGCCCTTGCAGCCATATACTGTGGAAAAAAGGTATCCGCATCCTAGTGTTAAGTTACCATTGAATCGTAGTTACTCATCAACTTATCTTTTAATATTTACTAAAATAAGCTAGTATTTCTTTCCAAAACTTGCATCAACTAAAATAAATAAACCTGGTACAATTTATATCTTTTGCTAGTCCACCTAAGTCTCTTATAAAAAAGTGTATGATTTTCTAAGATAAAAGAGCCCTTAACCAATTAAAAACAAGAACAAATAAAACAAAGTTTGAATAAAAGTAGTTCAGGTACCATTATTGTTTCCAATCTGAGTTTCGCCCAGGTTTCAAAATATTAATGTCATCAGGTAAAAGAACTTCTGTCTTTGAAAGGATGTAAAATGGATGGAGGAAAAAAGGTAGAACAAATGTAAAAGCGGAACCAAAGTTTTGTTCCGTTTCATTGTGTACAAGATAACATAAAATTGACATCTTAATAGTTCTCAAAATAATTTTAGATCAGATTATTTTCATAGTTGGAGATACATAAATTGACTTAAATCACAGTTTATGCAGTGCAATTTACCCACAAATCACTCTGATATGGTTCTAAAAAATGTTTACAAGACCAACCAAAAGCCTTTTGTAGGTTGAACTCCACTTTGATAAACTCATTCTATCACAATGAATTCAGTCAGGACTAACAACCTCGTTAAATTTGTTGTGCAGATGGAGTAACATCCTTAAAAAGAATTATTCTTTCATGCTGAAACTTCTGGTATCTCCGTTTGGTCTGACATATTCGGGAAAGAGTGCGACACCATGCCCCGGTCGTTTGCGCCAATAATTTATCACCGTTTGTTTCTTTGTGGCAAATACTGGTGGAATTTCAGCCTCACAAACAATCACCAACAATGACATCCAGCTAGGAGCTGCAGGATCCTTTACCAAGTGATGAAGACCCACGACATTTCTTTGAAGTAGATATGGGTGAAAACCTCCCTCAAATATGTCCCTGCACTAAAAAAATAAGCTCCACTGAAATCTGAAGTTACAATGCACCTTAGCATGCATGTATTTGTTTGAGCCAGCACTGTAATCTCCATATAACTTTTTATAATTTTTTTACTAAAAGATTGCCCATATAATTAACAAACACTATATGTTCCAAAAAATAAAGAAATATCAGGCATCGGCTATGTTTGTAAGAGTGAATGTATCTGACTTGTATAAACAAAACAATTTTGTGTCTTTGAAGAACCTGATTGTGACGTGTTGATTAAGTATTTATTCAATAATTTCTTCTCGCTCTCTTACACACACTCACTAAACTGATATTATTTAAGCAAGTTACAGAAAAACTAAAAAGAGGCATGATTCATTATAATATGTTCAAAGTTTCGAGCAAACATTTCCAAACGTTCAATTATCAATAACTAAAATCCATGGAGAATTATGGATAAACAATTAGGATTGGGAATAGTTGTGTACCATTTTGAGATTGTATTTAACTTCTTCCTTGGGTTGTCTCCTCGCCAAGGGGTTAACAACCCCCTTTTAGATGTAATATCAGTAAAAGTGATGTTTTATAATGTAGAATATACATATACCACATACTCTGTGATATTAGGCACCTGTCCTTTTTCCAATCGTATGCATTGAACAATGGGGCAAGGATTTTCCTTTTCAGTCTTCTAGTTATTTAGTCCTACTACTCAGTTCTGAGGATACAATTTGGGCCTCCGACAGCATTACCTCCTCTCTTAGACCGGAAATCCCCCGTCAATCATTTCCCTATACCAAAAGTATGCACCATTGAAATCTTTTAAGTCACAATGTCCCTTAACCAGAATGTTATATGTATCAGTTTTTGGAACCAGTTTCGCCTTCGTATCATCAACAATATCCTTTATTTCTGAAACCCTTCTATCTCTAAGATATGCTAGAATCAAGCAATTGTAAGTCACCTTGTCCGAATCAACTCCCTGATCAAGCATCTGTTGGTGCAAAGACACTGCCTTTTTCCTTCTTCACCCTTTCTTTCTCTTTCTGGGACTCAACGGGAATCAAATCCATTTGTAGCATTTCCTGAAACATTCTCTCCACTTCCGCCATGCCTACGTACCTGCATGCATACATTAAAGGATGAAAAGTCCCAATTGTAGGCTTTATGCCTACCATCTTCATCTTATCATACAATTCAATACATTTCTGAGTGTTTCCTGACTTGGCATATCCTGAGATCAGAGAATGGTATGTTACTACATCTGGATTACAGCCCTTGCCTACCATTTGGAGAACCAAATCCTCAGCTTCCTTCACCCTTCCATTTCTCCCGAGTCCATTACATCGTATTGTATGTCACAAGAGTTGCATCTATTCCACCTTGCATCATTTCATAAAAAATCTGAAAGCATCTTCCAATTTACTTAGTGAAAAACTAGTTTCAATGAGCATATTATATATTTCTGCATTCGGAGAAACCCTGCGACCTATCATATCCACAAGCACGATCTTAGCATCAAGAAGCTTACTATCTTTGCAAAGACAATTTATCAGAGAACCATAGTTGATGACATTAGGCTTTATCTCCGCCTTCTCCACATTAGGCTTTATCCCCGCCTTCTCCATTTCCTTGAGAATCTCGAAAGACCTGACAAAATAGCCCCTCTAACCATAACCATGAATCAAGGAGTTATAAGTCTCCACAGTGGGGCAAACATCTTTCTCTATCATCCTCTTAACCCACGTCTTTGCTTGCTCCACCTCCCCAGTTTCGCAGAACTTGCTAATGAGGGTATTAAAAGTTATGTGGTTAGGTTGCAACCCTCGCTCCTCCATTTGTTCAATTGCCAGTGTAGCTTTCTTCACATCACCCTCACAATATGCATTCATCGGTATGTTATATGAAATCTTACTAGGAGTAACTCCATTATGCACTAAATTGGCCAGAACCTCTTCAGCCTTTTCAATCCTTCCAACCTTGCAAAGTCCATTCAACAAAATACAATAAGTGCACTCATCAATCATTATTTCTTTTCCATCAAAGAAACCATGATCACCTGCGCCATTCAAATGACCATCAAACACCACACTCAAAAACCCACAAGGCAAAAAACCACAACCCTCCATCTCACAGAATGAAAAGGACAAGAAATAGGAAAGCAATCTCTCCTCCAAGGTTCCCCCTTCACATAAGATTTCTCCTTTCAAAAGGAGTTGATACTCAATCTATAAAATGAACATCATGTCGTTCTCTTATCTTCTTCCCATATATATATATATATAAAAGATTACACTCCACATTCAGCTCCTTCCTCCTCTCCTTGAAGCCAAAAGCTTCCTCTAACTCACCCACCTTACAATGCCCATCAATGAGCGTGTTATAAGTTACAGTATTTGGAGCAATATTTCTGCAAATCATTTCATCGAACAGTTTTCTAGCATCCTTGATCCTTCTGACTTTACACAACCCACCCAAGATCAATTTATAAGCAAAAACATAATTGCTCTCCATTTGGGAAATTAAGCATGTTTCAAGTTCTCCATTGTTATATCTACGCCCATCCTCTTTTGCATTTGTCACTATCAATTTGGTTGTGACAACCTACAAACAATTAGGTTGAAATTGTTGTGCAATTTTGTTATTTGACCTCAAAATTAAAAAAAAAAAACAATTGAGGAATGCCAACTGTCAAGTTAAGAGATTCTTATCAGGGAAACTTAACTAACATTTTATACTGGTCTACTCTCCAAAAGCTCAATCTCCCCACTTCCCTTGTGATGTCCAACCCAGATCCTTTGTTGGGATTCAGATGATAGTTCGATATATTTTAGTTGAAGCAAACACACCATACAATGCCCTCATCGATCGTCGAACACTCACTCAATCAACTCGGTGCTATTGTCTCTATGCAACATATGGCTATGAAGTTATGACACGATCATAACAGTAAATATCTATCCCAACATCGCATGTTGTGGTCAATAACCTTTACTGTTATGACCATGCCATATTCAGCAGGGAACTTGATAGCCATATGCATCATAGAGAGAATAGCACCAAGTTGATTGAGTGTTTGGTAACATTGTATGGTGAGTTTCCTTCCACTAAAATATACTGGACTGTCAAAGCTCGATATGCTGGACCAGTGTCGAATGTCGTTAACAAATTAACACATCCTCTCGTTTCCTGAGGTTGAGCTGTGAACTCATGGGTCTCGGTGTTATTGTCTCTATGCAGCATATAGCTATGTAGTTTCTTGTTAAGGATGACACGATCATAACAGTAAATGTCGATCCCAACATCACATGTTGTGATCAATAATCTTTACCGTTATGATCATGTCATCTTCAGCAGGGAACTTGATAACCATATGCATTATAGAAAGAATAACACTAAGTTAATTGAGTGTTTGATGACATTGTATGGTGTGTTTTCTTCGACTAAAATATATTGAACTGTCAAAGTTCGATATGCTGGACCAGTACCGAATGTCGTTAACAAATTAACACATCCTCTCATTGTACTGTGAACTCCACCAAAACATTTGGGTAGAACAATCATAAGAGAAGTGGGAAGACCCAACTTTTGGAAATGTCGATGAGTATAAAATGTTAATTAAGATTCCCTAACGGATAAAGATCCTTTTAACTTGACAGCTAGATATTATGGCAGTGATTAGCAATGAGTCGTTTTGGGTATGGTCATTTAAGCTAAAATCTGCATTTGTGAATGTGATGGTATGAAGGGAACGAGGAGGAAGCGAGCTTATCGAGTTTAAACGTCAGAAAGCCTTTTCTTGTCGACTTAGAGCTATCCAACAACAAATGTTATGCATGTTTCCACAATTGGGAATTATTCACATTCGCTTGTAATTAGATATCTGGTTTTCTATCACTTTCCAAATCGAAAACAGTTTGCAATAATAAGCTAAATAATAAAGAGCTCACCTCTTCCTTGAAGTTCAAATCGTATGCTTTGTCTTCCTTGTAGAATTCAGAAGCAGCAACATCCATTCCAATGACAACCTAAGAACATAATAGCAATTTTCAAAGTTGTGTAGAGGAAAACACCTGAAAAGCCAAAGCACCATAAACAGAACTTTGATGAGAGAAAATACTAACTTTGCCTGTGTAGCCAGCTTTGGCAATGGCAGTTTTGAGCAATTCCAAACCTTCCTTGTTTTCCTGAACACTCAAAAGAGCTTATCAGTTACTGGCCAAAGGATGAGCAGGTACCAGAGTTCCATGCATAAAAAGAAACGAGTTGAAAATCATCATTGACCTGAATGTTAGGAGCAAAGCCACCTTCTTCACCAACATTTACTGCATCTTGGCCATATTTCTTCTTAATCAGAGACTGAAATAAAATGAGCATAGCCCTTCGTTAATAACTAAGGCACAGAAGTACATATCTACAATCAAGTTGACAAACCATCACAGCATGAAGCTTTCATAGATAAGCACCAGGCCTAAGAAGCAAACGTTATCTATTACATTAAATGATATCCTAATTTGGCAAAATTTTAAAAATACACGTGGGAAAAACTAAATGGATGTAACATGCAAACTAACCTTCAAATTGTGATATACTTCTATGCCCATCTTCACGGCTTCCTTGAAAGAGGAGGCTCCCACGGGAAGAACCATAAACTGCTGCATATTCATAGTATTACATAATATCAGAAACACATGTTTTGCTTCACCTTCACAGACAGAAAAAGGTGTTTAAAATCATGCCTGCATAGCAAGTTTGTTTCCAGCATGTGATCCACCATTAATGACATTGAAAGCAGGAACATGCAAAACCAACTTTTTGTTACCAAGAAGATTTGCAATGTGCTGCACCAAAAGAATGGAATGCCATGTCAGATATATGAAAACAACAGAAGACCACAATCAAATAAATATTCTATCTTTGTAAGAGAATAATTGTACACAATGTGGTGGTAAAATAACACCTAGCTATCTTGTTAATCTTTTAAGACCGGGTTTCATAAAATTTAGACGGATTATAAAGAAAACATCAAAGTAACAAATATTTTTATTGTCTTTAGACATATCACGTATTTATACAAACTTTCAGGACAGCTTCAGTTACACAACGGATCTGAAGAACCAGTTACATCAAAGATAATCAAATGCCACAGTTTACGAATAATTACCTTGTAAAGAGGAATTTTCAGAATGCTGGCACCAGCTTTGCAGACTGCAAGAGACACTGCCGATATGGCACTTGCTCCAAGCTAATACAGCAACAAAAATGGCATTAGAATTATATGAATCACAAAAAAAAAATCCAAATATACTCAGCTAAGCACCTTTTCCTTGCACCAACCCCATTGCTGAGTTAGATCCTGCTCGTCATCACAAACTAGCAAAATAAAAATTAAATCAAGCTAAATAACCTTTAGCAATAGAACTGAACTTCCATGTTACAGGTTCTTATGAACTGAACTATAATTAGCCGAAAAATGAGCAAGTCCTAACTTATGCAATAAGTTTCCTTAGCAACAACATTATTGTAAATTGTAAAGTAAATTGAACCAACCTTGCCAATCAATGCAGGGGCAATAATGCTGTTCACATTGTCAACAGCCTGCATGTGCAAGAAAAGACCAGTTAAAAATCACACGAATAGATCAATCTAACACGACAACCCCTTCACACTATTTAGTATACTAACACAAGACTTACCTTCAGACACCCTTTCCGAGGTAATCGGATCCGCCGTCTCTCAATTAAAGTGCCTCGTAAATCCCTTTAAACTTTTAAAAAAAAATGAGGTCTCACCGATTAATTCGAACATGCAAGCTACCCACGATACATGGGCCGTAGATAAGTGAAAAACTATCTAAATTGTGTCTGAAAAAAAGTAAAAAATAGAAGCTGTCCCAAAAGAACGTTGTACCGTGCTACAAAAAACACTATGAAATGAAATCACAAACGTTCTTTTTATCAGGCGAACTGTATGAGAAAATGAAACCAACAACTTTGCAGTGACAAATCGTAGTTGAAAGAAATGAGTGAACTATACCAGTGGATACACCACTTGGAACAGCAGCTCTAGCAAAAGTACCATCGGAGCATGCCAAATCAACCTAACATAGCAACCATCCAACACATCAGAAAAGTTTCTGATAACAAACCAACGCTCTATCTCATCAGATTCAAATTCAGTCATGAAATAATAGAAAAGGTAAACAAACAAACTGAGTGGATTGTAAAATAAAACCATCCGAAAATAAATACATAAATAAAATACCGAGAAGGATTGAAAGAGTAATAACGGAAAAATTAATCGGAAAAGTGAAAATGGTACAGAAACATTGGAAGTAGCGAAACGGAAGAGGAGGAGGAGGAAGTGAACCTCGACGGTTGGATTGCCACGACTGTCGAAGATCTGACGGGCCTTGACGCTCAAGATGGTTGCCATGGATAAGGGATGAGATTGGAGCGAGCGAGTTTGAGGAGGCCTGAGTAATGTTTAAATTTCTTTTGTGAAATCATTTTTTAAAAAGTAAACTTAAAAACACAATAAAAAATAAAACTTAATGATTGGGCACAGTTAATGCCAAAACTTTTATATCATTAACTACTAAAAATACAGTGTTAGTACAGTTTTATAAGGTTATCACCGTGAAAAGTTATGATAGATAGGTAATTTATAATTTAATAACAATATAAAATTACTTTACATAGTTAATACATAACTTTTTCTGAAAAGAAAATAAATTATGTAATATCAATATAAATCGATTTCATGTAATCATATATGAAATTTCATATATGATATAAAGTCGTTTGTTTGAAACTTAAAATTCATATCAAAGACTTTTTAAAATTGTTTCCGTATATATGACCGTCAAATTAAACTAAATGAAAATCTTTAATTTAGAACTGAGAATAAAAATGAAAATTGAACTCATGCACAGTCACCTCAATGTCAATGGACATCTAACAACATTAGTTGGGCTTAAGCACGATTAGGACTACTAATTGAAGGTATTGGATTCTAGACCCCATAAAATTAAAAATTCTAATTTTATCCTTTTGAAAATAAATTATTAGTTGTGGGTATTCAATTTTGAAATGAATTTTAAAATAAATTTTATAATGTTAAAGTTAATTAACATTGTATGATAGTCGATCTTTTAAAAGATGGGTCTCTACGCTTCTCTTATGATGTCCTATCCAAATGTTTTGGTGGGGTTGAGAGGAGAGCAATTGCAAACGAGAGAATGTGTTAATTTTCTAACGACATTCGGTACTAGTCCAACGTATATCGACCTTTGACAGTCCAGTATATTTTAGTCGAAGGAAACGAGTTTACTGGCGAGTTGACTCGCCACATTTCCAACTCGTAAACTCGAACGAGGTTCAAGGGTGAACCCACGAGTATCATTATTTTCTTAATATAAGTTTTTCCTCTGCGTTCCCTCCTACCATCACAATCACATATGCAAATTTTAGCACAAAATGAGCACAATGAGAAGTACTTAATGGTGGTCACTGCCACAATAGCCAACTATCCATTTAGAAGGATCCTTGTCCATTAGTGAAACTTAATTAACATTTTATACTAGTGGACCTTCCAAAACAGGGGTCTCCCCGCTTCCCTTGTGATGTCCTATCCAAATGCTTTGTTGGGGTTGATGTTGAAGTTGGAGGAAGCTTCTTCCCTACCAAGGCTAGTTATGTGTTTGATGAAGAAAATGGCTTGAGTGCTTTGAAGATTGTAATAGGTTTTTTAGATTCATTTGTAATTAGGCTTGTAAGTGTGTATGAGTGCCTTTTGCTGTATAACCTATCCTAGATGTCTAACCAAGTCTAGATCAAGCACATGATATGGTTAAATGGTTTTTGAAAAGCTTTTGAAAGTGTTCTGCATCAAACCGACCGGCGATCATGCACCGCCTTTTCAAGTAGCTATGCTGACCACCGACCGGCGATCATGCACCGCTTTTTCAAGTAGCTATGCTGACCACCGACCGGCGATCATGCACCGCTTTTTCAAGTAGCTATGCTGATCACCGACCGGCGATCATGCACCGCTTTTTCAAGTAGCTATGCTGACCACCGACCGGCGATCATGTGGAGCATTGCCATCTACGATCGCCGTCTGCTCAGTGAAGTTTTTGAAAGTGCTCTTAAAAGTTTTAAAACAGTACAAAAATATATCTGTTTTATGGAGAAAGAATTTGTTTATTTCTTCTCTGTTAAAAGGCTTTTCTAACAGTTCTGTTAGAGACCACAGGCAAAGCTTAGTTCGTTATTTCAGTTAAAGCTGAGCTGACCTATTTGCCTTCATTTAATCTGTTTCACTGTGAAAGAATCGGTTTGCCCTTTGATCAGTTGAAAGGTTTTTCACAAGTTAGTTAGGGCACCAAAGGTACAACTCAGACAGTTATTTTAGTTAGCTGAGTTGGCGGTTTTCACAAAATAAATCTGTTAAGTTCAAAAATGAATCTGTTGTTTTCATAACTGCTTTTTAACTGTTTTTTGAAAAGAAGTTAGAAACTGTTTTCTATATAAAGAAAAGTCTATCTCACATGAGACTGTGCTGAGCAATTACGTTTTTGACAGAGATCAAACACTTTCCATGTGAGAAGAAGGATTGAAAGATTTTTGAAAGGTTTTCCAAAGAGTTTTTCAAGTGTGCTTGTTCTAGGAAACCTTTGATCTTGGTGAAGGTGTTGGTGCAGTGCTGCAGCAAATTGAACTACTGGTTTTGAGTTCTTGCATCTTCTTTTCAAGTGTAATCTTTCCTTTATTCTGTTTTGTAAAGGTGTAAGTGTTAGTCACTCCTTGATAGGGTTTCCTGGAGTGCAAGGTGTGCTGAAATAGGGTTTTTCAGCATTGTGTGTGTTGTTCTTGTA
>Ga0123341_1000788_pt1 | contig 21604 bp, 14 predicted proteins | sample Turbeapinknodule_FD_89959 | JGI IMG/M metagenome (GOLD analysis project Ga0123341, IMG submission 89959) | Root nodule microbial communities of legume samples collected from Mexico - Turtle bean Mexico pink nodule | ecosystem: Host-associated > Plants > Roots > Nodule | place: Mexico: Nepantla...
ATTATTATTATTTTAAAAAAATACTTTTGGGCAGAAACACATAAGCTAAAGTCCGAGACTATTTCAAGACAAACGTGCTCGAAAAATTAATCCTAAAAACATTTTTAACGAGTACATGTTTAAAAAAATTGGAGAAAAAAAATTTATAAATTAAAAATCTCAATGATATATAATGTAAAGAATATCAAAACCAGTATTAACGTAAAATAATAATTTCTAGAAAGATAAAATTCATAGATTAAAATAATTTTTTGTTTTTAAAAATCATCTGAAATAAAACTGAAAATTTTAAATTTAAGAATTGATTACTTATTCCAATATGATTTTAAATTTAAGATAGGTAGATGGTGTGATAATGAATGGAAGTTAGTTGTTGACTTTTTGGATAGTGAAAAAGGCAGAACCATCAGAACATTATTAGAAGACCAAAAATTGGTGATTAGCCACCGTTTTTGTTATAAGAGAAAGGAAGAAGGAAAGTTGACAGCATGGTCTGTTTTTCATTTCTTTTCTTTTTCTCATAACCATTTTCTCCAAACATGAAAAGCAAAACCATCTGTTTCTGCATCGGAGGGCTCAAGAGCAAGAGAAAGGAAAACAAAGTGGAAGATTTAGAGAAACATGTGAAGCCTAATCACAAGGTGAGAACCAAAGGGTGTGGTCCAAGAACTTTTGTTGTTGATGGTGGTGAGACCAATGTTCATGGAGCCAGCATAGTTGCTAGCAAAGACACAGGAGTGGCTGCTGCTGAGATGATTGCAGTTCATATGTCATTGATGAGTGGCATTGATGGAAGTGGTAATGGCCATGGGGGGGAGTCTGGGGCAGATGGTGGTGGTGACTGATATGTCTGTCATACTCAAATTGTTCTTTTTAGTATTGTTCATTAATCTTAATAGCTATATTTTAATGCTGTTTATTACCATGTAGCTATTGTGAAATTTCAATTTTGACTGGGAAGTATGAAAAAACTATTATAAGCTATCATTCTTTTCATGCGAAGTTAACGAAAATTGTGCAAAATCCAACCATAATAGAGTATGGAGTGGAATGATTGCATAACAATAATAAAAGTATTTCATGGAAAACACTGTCTATTATATTGTAATACTTATATTTGTGTCCAAGAGTTGAATAGTAAGTTTCAATCAACATCTAACAACTCAAGTATCCCCATCCACCAACTTTGTTAAACTGTTTTGTGAAAATACATAAATATAATCCTTGTAATGGACATCCATAGCAGAAGAAACAGCATCAGATTCCACATAATATTGAGCTTTTACAGTGGAGAATCTCGTTCACATCCATACACTATAACAGCCGGTCCAATCCTTGTTTGTGTCTTGCAAGATACGCATGGTAAAACGGTCTGTGAATGTGGTAAATTTAAAAAGTAGAGAAGGAACATTTTGGAAAAAGGAATACTTTGAAAAGCATGATTCCCTTCACGACATTAACATTTTATAGCATAACAAAGGTAAGGCCAAGAGAAGCAAGGTAATTCATTCATCATCTACCTTCTGAATGGATCTTGGAGAAAGCAGCAGGAGGAGGAGCAGACTTTCGTCTTATGAGAGAGTGGCAGCCATAAGCTTGGTGGTTCTAGCAGTGGCTTCTCCTCTCTATATAGACCGTAGACCAGAGAGTGAATTAGATGATGAGCAATCCATAAACTTAGGGTTTTTGTTGCCCTTGCTGCTCTTTGTACTGATCTTAGCCATAGCTTTATCAGCTTTTCTTGACCGGAACTTCACGAGGTTTGATCGCCACTGGATTCATAGAGTTGGTGGTTCTTCTGGAGGTATTGTTTTGATTCTTGTTGTCCTGTTTCTTGTTTTGAAGTGTAAAGCGTCTGTGTAACAAGCTACCATGCTCCAACGTCTTTTTGTGTCGTGTTTATGAAGAAACATACGAAACCGCTTGATATTTGGCTTAAAGGATATTTTAGAAGCATTTTGGTATAGTTTTTATTCCTTATAGGATATATCACCGCTACTCCACGAGAAGACAGAATGAGTCCAGAGCAGTAAAAAGAATGTATGAAGAGGAGCCAAAGCATATTTGTGAGCCCTCAACAACTAAGACTATAAATACTCAATTATTTCATTAATGGTTTGTTCTTATAATAATACACTTTTATTTTTCTTAACGGGAATAATCTCGAAACAAGAAACACTCTTCTCTCCCACTTCTTCTACCCACCGCACTGCACCCCTTGAGAATTTTCTTCCTCCATTCACGAGTGTGAGAGGCTGCTGGAAGTTCATTGAGCACCCCCCGTTGCACCGCTGTTGAACGCATTTAAGGTATATATTTGTTCTGTGTTTGCAATCTAAATATATTTGTTCTTTGTTTGCAATCTATTTTTAAATATAGAAATACATTCTTGGATCCACAGTCCCAACCCAAACATACTTGTTCGGTGAATTATTTTCATTATTATATTACCATGATTTATTGTTTCCATCTTTTAAGTGCCTAATGTACTTGTTCAATAAATGTAGGATATATTTAAGAGTATTGTTAAACAATGCATTGTAATTAACCCGCAACATAATGGATGAGGAGATCATTTGGGACAGGCAACATTGACCATCATCTAGTGCATAGGTTTTATATTTTAAAATTTAATAATGATATTGCAAAAAAAATTATTACTAATGAGATTATCAACATTGTGAAATGTTTACTTTTGGTGAATACTGTTACTATTAAAATAAATTATTTGTTTATTAAAAAATACTCTTCAAATTAAATTGTGTTTGAAATTAATTTAAATAAAATATAAATATTCGAAAATAATGTATTTCAAAATGTAATATCCGAAATACAATTTTAAAAGCGTAAAAATGGATTTTCAGAGTATGTGTGCAGAATGCAAAACCCCTACTTGATCCATTCTTCTCTTCACTTTTGGACATATAATAGAGATATCTTCCATGAACATATAAGTTTCGTACACAAGCATAAATTATATGAACCAATTGCTTGAATGTCCTTACAACTTCTTTTTCCAAAAAAAGAAAATATTTCTGTAAATTTCTGTAAATTTAGTAGTAATCCATCCAATTTCTGTAAATTTATAATGAAAATAAAACTAAATGCAACCAGAACTAAAGTAGAGCATATAGCCCACATCCTACACCCTACCTACATCCTACCCCCTACATCCCATGAGCAGACTCATCATTAGCTCCCCAAAAATAACCATGTTTTGTTATTTTAATCACACCACTCCCAAAAGGCAACGCTAACTTTATGTTTGCCACTGCTAAAGAATACAGAAACCATCTACCAGTTGACCCACCTTCAATGCATGTTTCATTAATTATTTCATAAAGGAGAATTGAGAAAATACACAGCGAGGATTACATCACATCAGAAAATGCATACCTGCTATTTCTGAACCAAGGACGGGGCGTAACGAGAGCTTAGTAATCTGAAGGGAATTTGACTACACGGTGAGGGAGGGCTTCGTATTGTCAGTCTTCACTGCTGTTGGGGATTACACCTCGGTGGTTACGGCGCTCAATGCATTGCCTGGCTGTTCAGACAAGCACTTATTTCTGACATCCGTTAATAATCTATACAGATGATTGTCCATATTACACTAACTTTAAACTTGACAAACAAATATCCGTTTATTAGGGGTAGAGGGAGGGATTACACCATTTGTCCAAGGCAAGGTCCAGAAGAAAAATGCGTATCTCAAATGTTTACAGTAACTTGTAAACTTGACAGAATACCCGACACAATCAATATCCTTTTATTTGGGGAAGGGGGAGGGATTACATCATTTGTCTAAGGCAAGGTCCAGAAGAAAAATGCGTATCTCAAAATATAAATGTCAGTACATGATAGAACAATTTACAGCATAGTCAATGGAATACTATGGCAAAGGATCAGATCACCTATTTACAACCAAGAAAAAAGGTTAGACTGTTTTAGAATAAAATATGTATCAACAAAATTGAAATATAAAATTTACAAGAGCACAAGTATAGGAACGACAATTTATTACAACAGTCCGAAAAAGATAACCTGACACTATATATGACAAACATACAGAAACAATAATGAGTTGACATTTACAATACATTGAGGAAATAACCAGATTTATTACCAAGTGTGTCTTCACTTCAAGTGAAAACCACTAGTAAATTAGACGATCCTTGGTTATGTTTATGAAGTTGACAAGCTGCTGAATATACGCTTCAAACTAGAACATGCTGCACGCAATCTTCCCATGCTCATTGAGCTAATCTGTAAAGCACAATAAAATATAACAATTAATAAAAACATCAACAGATTCTATCATGTATGAAAAGGTTAATAGGCTCAAATTAATTAAAGAATAAGTGCACACGCTACTGGTAGTTGCTATCACCTTCGGACAGAAGCGAACATCAAGAGTCTCCAGCATAGTGCATTTGGATATAGCAGCCTCTACTGCTTCTTCATCAATGTTGCAAGACTAAAACATTCGAAATACCACTCCATCAAAAAGTTAGTACAATTAAAAAAGCAAGCAATTTGTGGTACAGTAATGAATCAATAGATGTGTTGTCAGAATTGGTATAAATTTAAGATGAATTCCCAATTGTCATGTCACTCAGCCAATTTTTTTGAAAATAGTGTTTGCAGCCCACACAACAGAAAAATTTAACATCATATTTTGACAGCTATAATGCATAATAAACCTAAGACACAATGCCTAAACATAATCGAGCACAGCTAGCATAAAAATTTGACAACAAGAACTAAATATATAATGAGTTCAACAATCTATTTCAATTGTAAGAGAAAAACAATTACCTGGAGGAATAGACTGGTCAATCTTGGACAATCAAGCTTCAAAACTTCCAAAGAGTAACAATTGCTGAATAGAAAAGTTTAAACATTAACACTGCTAGGAGTGATATAATTTATCTAGAGATGCGAAAGATGAACATAACTGTTTTATAAAAAAATAAGCAGAATTATATTACATTACACAGAGGTCTATCTATATACAGAGTAAAAGCTATCCTGGGCCCACAGCCAGCCCATACACATAAAAGAGTATTTTTCAAGAAAAGGAAAAACTCACGTTTACACACAGATATATGATAATGAGAAGGATGGAAATTAACCAAGTTATTAAAGCCAATCATACCTTAGGTTAAGCCAGCTTAGGTTGAGACAAGCAACATCAACCTCTTTCAAATTAGTTGATAGAGAAAGGTTTAAAAACAACAAACAGGAACAATGTGCCGTTAATGGAATGAAAACTTTCCGAATGTTCAAACATCCCACACAGTTTAAGTTCTGCAGCAATCGAGTGGGTTGCTCACTTAGCTCATGGACATTTTCATAAGAACTTGTAATGGATAACACATTTACACCAGCAATATGCCCCCGACTACATCCCCAATTTAAGTCATGCATATTGGCACAGCCAGTCAAGTTCACATGTGTAAGGTGTGTGCAGCAAGAAAGAAGCTCCTCTATAGCAGATTGACACAGTGTTGCATAAGACAAGTCTAACTCCTGAAGTGCTGGTAAAGCACCCCTCTTGTAGAGGGGTTCAAGTGACGAGTCAGTGAGATATTTGCATGCCTGCAACTTTAATACCTTCAAGAAAGAAGGAATAATACAATCAGAAAATGGCAAAGAGAATATATACACAAAGGTAAATTAACCATTTTAATGCCAATTGTCCAAGTACTGATGAAGATATTGTATTTACAATAACATTATATTTGATTCAACAACATAAATATTTTCTTTCACACTTTACGCATCCTCCTTCTCTAATCATTTTATGCAATTTCATAATTTAATTACCAGATTGCAACAACACAAAATAAAACGAATTAGGCTTAATTACTCATTCGGTCCCAATACTTGCATCATCAGCAAACCTGTAGTATCAAAGCAAAACACATTTGATTGCCCTTGCATAAAAAGTTATGCTATACCTGGAGAAACATTATGAATAAAACTAGTACGACCAAAAACAAAGGAGATACATGGAGTAATGATTCATCTGGAAAAATGATTGAATGAGGAATCTTATTTCCAAGAGATAAGTAGGCGATGAGAACTGCATTACCCAAATGGGGAATTAGGAGATTTGCATTAAGTAACAAGGCTCGCGCAGTCTTAACTAAATGTCTATTTTTCCCTTCTAATATTTCTCGGTGTATGGAGACATGTGGGTTGATGCAAGATCCCTTCTGAGGATAAAAAGAGAGTACAGAATAAAATATTCTTTATCAATGTCACTCAAAAAAATAAATTATTTTTCCAAATTGATGCTTGATCTCATTGAGAAAGGACATGAAAATAGACAAAAAGTTTAGATATTTACCTAAGTACATCAAGAATATTCATTAATACAAGTGACTTGTAATTTGAACCCATAATGTGACATGACTTTGTTTCCCTAGAAAAAAACACTCAGCATATTTGCCTAATTGACATGATTAATCTCCACTTGCAGTTTGTAGAGACCAGAAACCATTTTCTTCAACTTGAACAAATTTGGATGATCCAAGCAATCAAGAAGAAACTTTGGTGATGGAGCTACAAATAAGGACTTGTTTCTGAGCAATAGAGGCCTCAAGATTCATGTACTACCCCAATCAAATGACCCATACCACATTCTTGTATGAAAAAAAGATTCAACATCAAATGTAACAACACAGTTTAAAAATCTAGTAAGATGACTTAGCGAGAGAACATTGAAGGGACAATTAGGAATAAAGAGGATGATGTACTTCAAGTGTAAGGACGAAGAAAAAGAGACTTCCAACTCTTTGGGAAACAAACTTGGATCTATTTGCTCAAGTAATAAAATGGGGATACAAAGGTGAATAGGGAATCATTGCTAGATATGTGACTAGAAAAAACTTCATCAATTGTCCATGGACCTTGACAACCCATAGATTAACAAATACATGTCGGTGAAACACCAAGGGTTGAAGATGGTTGGGATTAGTTGTTGGACTTGAAGAGAAGATATTTTTTATATTCGTTTTCATAAAATTGTTGCTTGGATCGCTTTAACTTTGAAACATTTGTTGCCATTCAAGGAAGTCATGTGAGGAGTAAATTTCCCTAGTATAACCCTTTCTCTTACAGGAGGAAAACTGAGGGCAACCTCCCCTTCCACAAGTGGACACCATTGCCAAAGATCTAACATATTCAAGATTCATCAACCCATTTATACAAGTAGGAACATGAAGATTGGGCATGTTGAAGTAATTTTGTAAAACGAAAAATCAGAAAGGATATTCTTCAAGTGAAAAAAAATGCAAGGAAAGGCTTGAAATAGGACTAGAGAAGAGCGATGTAACCAATTGTGGCACCATGTCGAAGCTCTTATGACAAGGCAACACCTTCAGTGATGCACACACCTGGCGAGAGATCACAAAGAATCTATGCAAAGGGGCACATGAAGAGGTTTGTCAAGGTTGTAACCAATGTTGTGAAAATCATGAGTATACTCGTATACTCGCGCAATTCAACAATATTTTAGAAGAAACCAAGCTGACTCGCATGGAGGATTGATGGCTAAGCGGATTGGAAAGAGTTTGAGAGTAGGTAGCCAAATCAGAGGATTGGTGATTGTACCTGATCCGTTACTCAAAGCATCTTTTTGAAATCACGATCACTGAACCCTAAAAACACCCCCAAATCCAACCTCACAAATTGAAAGCACACGTGGCTTGTGTCTTCGCCGCTCACAAGGCCGCCACTAACGTCACCTCGGTGTCACTTTTGATCTCCTTGCTCCTATTTGGCAGTGTTGCACCATTGTTCAAGATCGTGCGTACCGCTCGCCTTAGCAGTCGTCGTAACGCTCGTTGCTTGCAACTATCTTGTGATGTCGTGGAAGGAGAGCTCCTCTTTTATTTTCTAATTATTTTAATTAATTATTTATTTCAGTCGTTGATTGTTCCTCTCTTTAGTTTTAGCTTTTTATTAGATAGTTTTTCTTTTTAATTGTTCCTCTTATTTGTTTTAGCTTTTTATTGGGTATTTTTTTTATTAAACGTTGATGAATTTAATGATTATTTTATACATAAATACTTTATAAATTATGAACCTATTTTTAATTATATTATATATTAAATACATTTTTTATATAGTAGTAGTGACTCTTCCAAGTCAAGTTACGACCCTCGAGTTACGAGTTTTAATTTCCATTCCAATCCTCGAGTTTCACAACATTGGTTGTAACCCTGACAAGCAAGAATTGAGGTTCGCCAAAAAAAAAAAAAAAAAAAAAAAAAAAAAAAAAAAAAAAAAACCCCCAAAAAAAAAAAAAAAAACACTAAAAAAAACATTCAATAAAATATATTCAATACCTTATTTCTGAGCTTAATTACTTATATAAGCTAGGTCAGCAACACTCTCAGCCTAATTCATTCTTCTAGTTTTCAACCAGTTACATTGAATACATATATCATCACATCCATGGTTGTGGAACTTCCACTTTCTTCGGCTAATGAACTTTGAATTCATTAGAAAAGAAAACGTAAACCAGAAAATATAAACCAGACATGGTGTATTATATATGAATATTATTGGAAGCATACTGCATGATAAAACAAATGAAAGCGTGAAGGGACTCATTCCAAAAGGTTTATTATTTTTTTTTCCATGACATCCATATAAGATTTAAAGTGTGGTGTTCTACACTCGTTCATTGTAACAATGGCTATCAGCCAAAGTATACTATGCTTCATCACTTTCACTTGTTTCATGCACGTAACGAAACCTTCAAACTTGAACACAGACGAGTTACTACAGGGTCATGAGTTCACAACAAGTGACCGTTTGATTTCACCTACAGGTTGGTATACAATGAGTTTCTTTCAGAATAAAGGCTCTGAAGATTTCTACCTTGGAATTGGAAAATCAGCTGAAAATTCAACTGATCAGAATTTCTGGATTGCTAATAGAGACATGCCAATCCAGGATCCTGCAACGTTTCTCATAATTGATGAATTTGGTAACTTGAAAATTATTTCCAACCGGGAAAGAAATTCCAGTATCATGCTCTATTCTTCTGATGCTGGAAGAGAAGTTAACAGCAATACTACCTTCAACGCCATATTGCAAGATACTGGCAACCTTATGCTTCGTGAAGTGAACCAAAATGGATCTGTGAAGAGGATATTATGGCAAAGCTTTGATCATCTCTCACACGTTCTTATGATGGGGATGAGACTAGGGTTTAACAGAAAAACAGGTCAAAATTGGTCTATAACATCACGGAGAAGTGAAAAGACTCTTTTGTCAGGGTCTTTCACCCTTGGCCTTGAGCCCAAAACGAAGCAATTGATGATATGGTGGCGGGGGAACATTTTTTGGAGTAGTGGGCAATGGAGCAATGGAAGCTTTGCCAATCTAAAGTCTCCACTTTATGAGAAGGACTTCGAATTCGATTACTGCTCAAATGAAAATGAAACCTATGTGTCATATCTTCCTAGTTATATCTACTTAGAGCCTTCAGGTTCAATATATGGCGGCATATCTGGTGTTTCTTACTCATGCGTCAATAACTACTTTCTATCTGGTTGTTCAATGCCAAGTGTTCCCAAATGTAGAGATCATGAAAGTTTGTACCGGGGTAGCAGGAATAGCTATGGAGTAATGCAAGGGACAGGTTTCAAATTTGATGAAAGTGAGAACCTGACAAGTTTTGATTGCTGGATGAAGTGCTTGAACAATTGCAGTTGTGAGGCCTACTCTTACGTTAACGAGGATGAAACTGGGTGTGAGATATGGAGCAGGGACTCAGCAAACTTTGTGGCCACTACTAATTTGACTGCTAGAGGGCGTCAGATATACTTCCTTGTTGGTAGAAAAAAAGGTAAAAAGTGCATAAACTATGATACTCCTCTTACTTCTATGATTACTGTGCTAATTAATATATATAGCAGTGCTATAAATGTATATGGACATTTGTTTCTGAAAAGTGTATAGATATAAGAGATTCAAATTTCAAATCATTGTTGAAAGTGTAGCAGCAGCCGCAGCTCCACCGGGGCTACATAAGGCTACATAATACTAATGGTTCCAATTTCAATGCAGGCAACACTCAGATATGGATCATAAGCACAATAGTTGGAAGTCTCTCCCTAATCATCTTATGCTTCACATGCAATAAGTTGTGGAAAAAACTAAAACTAAAAGGTAATTATATTAACAACATATCAGGTTTGGTCTCTTATTTATTTTATCCTAAAAGAAATCTTAAATATAAGCCAATTGGTAATAATATACTAAAACTATTATGATTTTATTTGAAATTTAAGGATATCTTTAGGTGGTGACTTTATTCAACCAAAGATATAACATAAATCACTGACTTTAGTTAAGCTTCATGCATGATATTGAAATATGCAGCTGATGATCGCAAGAAGCGAACAAAATTATTGTCTGAAATCGGAGGAAATACTGCAATTTCCATTGCTTACAATGAAAGAAACGAACAAAAGAAAAAGGGAAAGACCAGTGATGATATGTATATTTTCAATTTTCAAACTATTCTTGAGGCAACTGCCAATTTTTCTTCCACAAATAAGATAGGAGAGGGTGGTTTTGGACCTGTCTACAAGGTAATTCTTATGATGATTTCTTTAGCTAATAGAAAATTTGCAAGTTTGTATTCAGAACTGAATATGAAGTTTTAATGTTTTCTAAAAGGGGAAGTTACCAAGTGGACAAGAAGTAGCCATAAAGAGACTTTCAAAAAGCTCGGGACAAGGGCTGATAGAGTTTAAGAATGAAGCGATGCTAATTGTCAAACTCCAACACACCAACTCGGTGAAACTGCTTGGTTTTTGTATTGACAAAGAAGAAAGGATATTAGTTTATGAGTACCTTCCCAACAAAAGTTTGAATTTGTACCTCTTTGGTATGCAATTTCATACATTAGATCGTTTAACACATTTACTTTATATTTGAAAAATGTTTTTCTACTCTATTTACTAATTCTTACTTTGAAGTAGGTTCTAACCAAGACACTACAATGGAATGGAACACACGATGCAAAATTATTGAAGGAGTTGCACAAGGACTTGTATATTTACATCAATATTCAAGATTAAAAGTGGTACATAGAGACTTGAAAGCGAGCAACATTTTATTAGACAATCAATTAAATCCAAAAATATCTGATTTTGGTACGGCTAGAATATTTGGATTGACAGAATCTGAAGAACGAACTAACAGAATTGTTGGAACATTGTAAGTATATATTATTTTTTAAATATATTAATAATTTTTATAATTAAATTCTTTATCTTTAATTAGTATTATCATTTCAGTGGTTATATGTCTCCGGAATATGCTATGATGGGTGTTATCTCAACTAAATTAGACGTTTACAGCTTTGGCATCCTTCTGTTAGAGATTTTAAGTGGAAAGAAGAATAGTACTGATTATCCATTTAATCTTGTTTTTAATGTAAGTGTTTTCAAATCTTTCAACATGTGAATGCTAAAATTGTGTGTCATTGGTTTTACATTTAACAAAGTGTGTTTACTTTAGGCATGGAAATTATGGAATGAAGGTGAAGCTCTAAATCTAATGGACTCAAACATGAATGGATCATACTCACCTAACCAAGTGTTAAGATACATTCATATTGGTCTCTTGTGCACACAAGATCAAGCAAGAAACAGACCCACTATGCTTGAGGTTGTTTCTTTTCTTTCAAATGAAATTACACATTTACCTAAACCTACACAACCAGGATTTTGTGTCACTGGAGGAGTGGAAAATAGAGATGTGCACTACACTTGTTCCATAAAGGAGACAACACATTCATTGACTTCAGGTAGATAATTAAAATACTCTTGGAAAAATTCAAAATCTGTAATAATTGTAAATAACTATAAATTAGTGATGACAAGTGCTCAAGTCTCCAATGTATTGATGTTGAGGTTGGAAGTGACAAGATTTATTAGAAAGCTAAGATCTATAAATGGAAAACAAATAAGCTGCTTAATATTTCAAATGATACCGACAACTAAATTTATGGGCTTATGAAATAGGCCTTACACAATGTCACTTAGGCTTTTTCTTTATGCACCCCGTAATTTCTAACTGCATTACATAATTTTTAAAATGATTATTTTAGTCTTTGTAAAAGTGACTTTCGAATTCTCTATAATGAAAATCTTCTGGAACAAACTTTCTTAAATTTCCAGAACATGATTTGTAGAATAAAATTTCTTGAACGGGATTTTTGGAATAATATTTTCAAAACAAGCTTTCCATAAAACATGAAATATATTTCAGAACGAACTTTTCAAACATAATTTTTGGAATTTTTTTTTCTAGAACATAGATACCTTCCAAAAGAAGCTTTCAAGAATGAGTTTTTCATAACAATTTTGGCTTAGTGAGTTTGAGGCTGAGAACACCCCCAAAACTGCATTTCAAATTCGTTTAGTGTAGGAAAATTTTGTTGAGCAAATTTGAGATTGAGACTCCCCTAACTCTGCATGTAAAATCTACCTAAGCACAGATGAAAAATATTGGGCGGTTTTGGGGTCGAGAACATCCCAAATATGCATGTCCAAATCTACTTATCACATGGATATTCTACTGAGCAAAGTTGAGACTGAGAGCCTGTATACTTCCTTTTAAAACTCAATTTGTTAAGTAAAAACAAGATTAAACTTCATAATTCATATCATAATCAATTTAAATCATTAACCACTTATCATTTTCATAAATTTACATTCATTTCAGTAAACAAATCACACCCTGCAATAAAACTTTGGGATTTGTGACCATGTTACCTTCACATCCAGGTCTTGAAAACAATAACTTCCCTCACCTGAAATTTCTTATTCCAAAGCAACCTTCCAAAAATCTAAATAAAAAATGTTATACAAAAAATCTAATTTTGTGAAGCAAGTTATTCAAACATCTCCAATTTTAATATAGGATTTATCATGTTGAGATGAACACTTTTCTCAACTGATCCACCCAAATTAATGACAAAATTATGTGATAAAACAAATAAGAATAAATCTTTAGAGTAAAAAAGAGGTTAATTGTTTTAAATTCTTATCGAATATGATTAATCTATGATTCTTCACCTATTGCGAATTACAATCGGATTCTAAAATATATATGAGATTTAGAGAAGAAAATTTAGAGACGGGTGAGGAGATATATAGAGAGAGGAAAGATTAGGCAAAGAAAGAAAATGGGAGAGGCTGGCTTTTGGTGTTACAAATTTTAGTTTAAAAATATGGATATAACGAGTTTCCATCCGTGAACCTGATAATGCAATCTAACTCAACTATATTTTAATTGATTTCATCATTGAATTGAGTTTAAATTAGCGTACTTAATATACACAATCCGAAATTAATCTAATTGTAATTGGATCAACCAAAGTAAACACAGTATAATCAATAACTTATAGCATTTATCGTGCCTACCATAACATGCTCCCTTTTGAAACATTATTATTTTTATTTAGTTTCTATGTTTATTTATGATTCTAAATCTCATTGACCTTGTCTTCATTGTGTCCCGTGGCTTTCAATGGGTCCAATTCTTGGTAGATATACCAACTACCCACAACACTGTAGTTATAATTTAAGAATCCTGCGTTGGTCACACTAAAGAAAGAAACAAGAAGAAACATATTTTTTTTTTATTAGCAACTAAATAATTAATTAATTCGAATATTTTAGGAATATTTCAACTCTACTACCAATTATCTTTCATCCATATAGAAAAAACACCTATACCGGGATATTATCCCTAACACATAACTTCTTTTCTAATAATAATAATGTCAAACAACATATTAGTGTGTTGATTATAATTTCATCAAAATACAAACTATTTATTAACATTATTCTTCGAATATAACATTTCGTTATATTATGTCTTAACGATGTCTTATACAATTATTACAACATTACTTCGTCAAATTATTTTCATTTGTATTTTATGTTGTTGTATCTCTTGTTGTCTTTCTTTTCACTTTTCATCATTTGTGTAATGAATTTCATCATCGTTATAAAATCGATAAAATGAATGAGTATAAAAAAGAGGTTTCCAAGTACAATTTTTAAGTAGACAAGTACTATGATTCATCCAACCTCTCTCATAAATATTTTTATAAAAGAAAAAAAAAAGAATAAATATGTTTGCAATTAAAATTAATTATACTCTGTGGATTTTTGACCCGTCTATCTATATATATGTGGTAAATTCAGATAGTGTTAAGTGCAACTTTCTACAAAAATGGTTCTCACTTTGAGCAAGAGAGTGCTATGCTTCATCGTCACTTTGACCTGTCTCTTGCAGCTTACAAAGCCTTCAAACTTGAGGGAAAACACGTTGGTCCAAGGCCATCCCCTTGCAGCAACGAACCGTTTGATTTCGCCTTCAGGTTTATACACACTGCGTTTCTTTCAGCTTGATGGTGGCTCTGAAGCTAACACCAAATTCTACCTTGGCATATCAGATAATAACATCTCTTACTATGTTTGGCTTGCCAACAGGGACAATCCAATCCATGATGACCCTGGAGTTCTCACAATTGATGAATATGGCAACCTTAAAATTGTGTCAAGTTCTACCACTACGATACTATATTCAGTTGAAGCAGAAAGTAACAAAAGTGTTAGAGCCTCTTTGCTAGATACAGGAAACTTTGTGCTTCATGAATTGAACTCAGATGGATCTGTGAAGAGGGTGTTATGGCAGAGCTTTGATTACCCCACAGACACAATTTTACCACGGATGAAAATTGGCTATGACAAGCACAGTGGCCACAGGTGGTCTCTAACAGCAAGGAGAAGTTACAGAACTCTTTGGTCAGGGTCTTTCTCCTTAAGCCTTGACCCCAAAACTAACCAATTGATTACTAGATGGAGAGGGGCCATTATTTGGAGCAGTGGAGTGTGGAGAAATGGAAGTTTTGGCAATCTGAATTCTTCATCACTCGAGAGAGAGAACTTCAATTTCACTTTCTTTTCAAATGAAAGTTTGACATACTTTGAATATGCTTCAGTTTCTGGTTTTCTCATCATGGGACCATTGGGTATAATCAATGCTAGTGGTGTCCCTTACTCATGTACTGGTAGTGAGATTGTGCATGGTTGTGCAATGCCACAGCCTCCCAAATGTAGGAAAGATAGTGATTTGTACTTGCCAAGTTGGAATAGCTTTGGAGAAATGTCAAGGAAAGGATACATCTTTGATGAAACAGAGAACTTGACCATTTCTGATTGCTGGATGAGGTGCTTGAAAAATTGCTCCTGTGAGGCTTACACTTATGCATTCAAGGATGCAACTGGCTGTGAAATATGGAGCAGAGACACATCAGACTTTCTTGAGAGTAATTCCGGTGTTGGTCGTCCAATTTTCTTCTTTCCCAGCCAAACCAAAACCAGTAAGTTCATACACACAACAGAACATTTTCTTCTTTATAACCTAAAATTTAGCTCTATCTAAGAAAAAACTAGTTTTACCAAGAACTTTAAATCATTGAAGTTATTCAAAAAGTTTATTATATTTTACTGTATACAAAATTAGATTTTTGTGTACAGCATGTGTTGATTAATTTACAACAACTTACTTCTAAATTTGAATATAATTTGCATGCATGGATGTTAAAGAATTATTTTTGTTATAGTATGTATGTATGAATTAGCACTCTTCTTCTCATGCAGAAGGCAAGAAGAGGAGAATATGGATTGAAGGTGCTGCGGTTGGAGTTCTTCTTCTGATAGTCTCATTCATTGCATCCTTTATCATGTTGTGGAGAAAACAAAAAGAAAGAGGTTAATCTACATCATTTGGAAATTCAGAAGTTTAAGCATAATTCTTTCAAGACATTAGTTTGACTAATTAATACAAATAAAACAGTACACCTGAGATTCAAAATGGAGCTATTATCTTATATTTATCTTTGAAAGTTCTTATGATTTTTTTATGTATGATCATATATGCAGTTGAAAAGCGTAAGAAGCGAGCAAATATATTCTCTGACATTGGAGAAAATACTGAAATTTCTGATGCATGCGATGAGGGAAGAGAACAATGGAATGATAAGACAGGCAATGATACACATAAATTCGAGTTTATAACCATTCTTGAGGCAACAGACAATTTCTCTTCCACAAATAAGATTGGAGAGGGTGGCTTTGGACCTGTTTACAAGGTAATAAATTCTTATTAATATATATTTTTATTTTGGATTAACTGCATATTCACAAATAAATAAGGAGAATTATGTTTTTAGGGTAAATTGCCAAATGGTCAAGAAATAGCTATAAAAAGACTTTCAAAAAGCTCAGGACAAGGATTGGTAGAGTTCAGAAATGAAGCTATGCTGATTGTGAAACTGCAGCACACTAACCTAGTGAGGCTTTTAGGATTTTGCATTGACAGAGAAGAAAGAATATTAGTCTATGAATACATGGCCAACAAAAGTTTGAATTTATACCTTTTCGGTAGGAAAATATTCTCATCTAATATGCTTACTTGTTCAATATTTCATCTATATATTCAAGACTTGTCTTTTTAATTAATTGTTCATTGTTGTTTTCTTCTAAATAGATGTCACCAATAGAACTGAGTTAGATTGGAAGATAAGGTACAAAATTATCCAGGGAATTGCTCAAGGACTTGTATATTTACATCATTATTCAAGGTTAAAAGTTTTACACAGAGATTTGAAGGCTAGCAACATTTTATTAGACAATGAGTTAAATCCAAAAATATCAGATTTTGGAATGGCTCGGATACTTACATTGACACTGGTGGAAGAAAAAACAAATAAAATTGTTGGAACATAGTAAGTATTTATATGATAAAATTTTAGATGATAATATTAGGTTCAGTGCAACAAATTTTAGTTTTGTTTGAATTTCATTAATGTACAATTAATCTTGAAGGAACTACAAATTAAAAAGCAAAAAACAAAGAGTAGAAGACCTCCTTCAAGATTAATTGCATATTAATATTAGTTTTTCTTTTAATAAATACATGTGACAATTACTAAAGAGCAAAAACATGTTCAATTACGTTAACCACAAAGAGAGTTCAACCAAAATTAATCAAATTAAAGTTTTTGTACTAACACTATACTTATTTTTCTTATTATATTAAAAGCAAAATATGTCAATATTTACTTTAAAAATTTCTATGTATACTCTTTTAAGTATTTAATATTTGTGCAGTGGTTATATGTCTCCAGAGTATGTTATGAGTGGAGTTATCTCAAGCAAAATTGATGTATACAGCTTTGGCGTGCTACTCTTAGAGATTGTGAGTGGAAAGAAGAATATTAGTGATAGTTTTTCACTCAATCTTATAGGATATGTAAGTTACCTTAAATGAAGAAAAATAAATTAAAATTCAATTGATGTTATCAAAACTAAGTGAATGTATTAATTTGTTTCAGGCATGGCAATTATGGATTCAAGGGGAAGCTCTAAAGCTAATTGACACATTGTTGAATGGTTCATGCCCCCACATCCAAGTTATAAGATGCATTCATATAGGTCTCTTGTGCACTCAAGACAAAGCAAATGATAGACCCACTATGCTTGAGGTCATTTCTTTTCTTTCAAATGAAAATACCCAATTGCCTTCCCCTCTACAACCTTCACTTTATACCATCAAAAGTGTGAAGGAGGAATCTTGTTCTAACAATGAGTTAACATTGTCAGTGACATCAGGCAGATAACTTAATGACACATTGTGAAACTCAAACTTCTATCTATAATTTGTCATTGTCATATGTTGATATTGTCATTTTCATACAATGTGATCACATTACAGGAATGTTAGGCACATTAAAGTTCATGTGAAACAAACTGTTTCACATTATACTTTATTTTGTATTTAACATCTCAAATTATATTACTATCCACTTTCAACGTATAGGTTTATTAATCATTTACCTATTAAAAACTATCATATCTAACATAGAGTTTATGAAAAATAATTATCTCTAAATTTACATAAAGCATATATATTTATATATGTATAATGTTCATACATTAGGTGTTTTAGAATATTTTCAGTAACATACAACATATTCTCCTCCTATAATAAGTGTAGAATACCACATAACAATTATAAAAAAGGTAAGCTAGAAAATAATTTTGTATTATATTAACATATTGCAACCACATTTCATTAAATCAATATATACTTATTTGAATGATATGATCATGTACAATAAGATATTATCTCAAACCAAAAACCACTCAAGTCATGTTTATTCAATCCACATATTAACACACTAAATTTACAGATGAATTTAATTCAAAATTGGATACAAGATACAAGTCTATTCAATCCACATATTAACATGTTAAAATTACAAATGAATCTAATTCAAAATTGGATACAAGATATTAAGTATTACGCATACACGTTTCATAAGACTTATAAAAAATATGTCCTATCAGAGATTTACACATGACCTAATACAATATTGATCAAAATGTGGATCACAAAATAAAGAATCAAGGTAAGTTCATTGCATCCAAAGTTCGTGCATCAATAAATATCAGGATGGGCAAAAATATCCCCTTAACTTTTCACTTATATCAGCGATGCAAGGGGATCTTTGTTAATCATAGGTTCACATACTCAATCCATGCAAATCACAAATTGGCTCAACATTTTGGGTGCAAAACAGGTTAGGTCACCAACTCGCCAATAAATTTGCAAGACAAGATTGGTAATTTTATCCCACCAACCTGTTTTAACCTAGCTCATGCCGCCTCACCCACAAACCTAGTAAGTGGGATGGGAGAAGGAGTTTATTGTCAACCCATTTTGTCACCCTACTTAATGTATTATCCTAGTATTATCCTAGGTATGAATAATTCAATTTAATATAAAACTCATCATACCATTCACACTTATAACCTATTATTATTAATCGAATCAATTTGTCCACTCAAACGCTTAACATGTTCATAGAATAAAATATTTAAATTTATATAACATACATGAACTATACTTATACATATGTATGCATTTTAAACTAATTTAAATCATGTTTTCTGAAAGTAGGGAATGTCGCTTGAGTAAGGATTACCTCATTTAGGTGATATTCTCAAATAATGGATCTCCCTAACTTAAGCGGTATATATATCAATTTGGGACTTAACTACTATTCTAGAGTTTTACTTAAAACATTGGGACTCAAGTAATGCAAACTGAATGGAGAGAAAATGAATTGTCCATCTTGATCAAGTGTCCATAGTCCAATATTTTATTTTCTATATTTTAAGTTGGAAATTTTTTTTATCATTTTAGTTTAATAAACATATAACAATACAACAGAAATATATATATATATATATATATAATTGACCATTTCCCACCATCTTTAATTGATACATATAGCTGTTTTTTTAAAGCATTAATCCCTAGTGCACTCACATTCAAGCAATTTGACATTTGGAAACATCAAACTGTTCTACGAAAATTCTATGTGACAGAATAAAAATAATAATCGAAGGCAGTAGCAATTTAATATAGTTGGCATGATGGCAGTTGAACATTAAGAAGGTTATTGAAAAACGGGACATATAACTATAATAGGGTAGTTATTATTAAATCAAAAATTGGTTGAACCATGATCATCATGCATCCATTTTCTGTCTCCCCATCACCACCATCGTTTCAATCACAGTAACTTGACTAAAAATGTGGATCAACTTCTCTCAAATAATGTTAAAAAATAAATAAATAAGGTAAAATAGTTTTTATAAATTAAAACTAATTTCTATACAAGTTAAAAAATTAGAATAGTTACATAAAAAAATTAAAAATTAATTCTTATATAAAATACTAATTGTTCTCGTATGTTAATATAGTTTCACATCGCTCAGGAATCGAGGCCAATGGCAGTTTATATGTTTCCTCTTCCCTTCACCTTTTGAGACATCTTTTAAGGACAAAACTGTGATGGAACACCAACCTCCAAAGCAGACAATACCTCAAAACACTAATTTATAAATAAGTTAATTTAAATTTTATTTATTTTTTATATATGTTTATAAGAAGAATTGTGAAAACATATTAATATGCAAAATTTGGGTAAACTTAAGACATGCCTAAATAACTAGTTCAGAAAATCGTTGAACGCCTTATGTCATACTTAATTCAAGATTAACATTGATAGTTGTGTTAATTAAAAACAATATCTCAAAAGCTTAATTTCATTCCATAAATAATATTATAATAAAATCATTAAAAATAACTATTTTAGATATTAATAAAAAAAAGTTTTTAAAAATTATATCTAATTTAAATAATACAATAGTTAATTATTTTTTTCTAAACAAATACTACCTTTTTCTAACCCGTCTAAATATATATAATTTAATTGGATTGAGGTGGTTGGAATTTTAACATCTTAAACAAATGCATTAACTTCATTCCAAGTCAACCCATACCATTCCAAGTCAACCCATCAAAATGCATTTCGCAGTCAAATTATTACTACCACTACTTCATCTCATGCCTTTGATCCTTTAATATATAATACATGTTTTCTTTAAGTTATTAGTTACACTAATTTGAATACATTCACTTTTTTCAAATATATATTTATTAGAAGAGTTAAAATAAGGTTAAAGTCCTCAAAAGTATCCTTAGCATTACTAGTCCACTTCACCATGATTTTATTGCATATCCAACATAATATTTGATAAAATATTTCTATTGATAGTTATTCAATTAGTATTATGCTAATTACTTGTAAATAAAGATAGATGTATATTGTTAAGGAGGTGAAGTGGTATTTAAAAAAAATTATTCATGAATAAATTTTCAGAAATTTTGTTTTCGAACACTTGATTGAGGGGTTTAAAATATATTAAAAAAATCACATATAAAAAGGTCAAACTAGAAAGAGTAAAGAAGAAAAAGTTAATCATATATTTTTTAGATTATTTTATTATCTTCAAAATTTGATTAGAAGCATACTTCACATGTATAATATGAGTGAATGACATTAACTATGTTGGAACTTGTGAAAGAAATAATTAGGAACACTAAAAAAATTATTAAATAAAAACTAATTTTAGATATAATATTACAAGAAAATCATGAAATAAAACTAATTTTTAGTGACAAAAAATAATTAGTTGTTATAATGACTAAATTAGAGATCATCTTAGTAACTAATTTTTTTGTTTCTAAATTAGTTTATATTATTGTTAAATGGTTTTTAAATTGATATCTAATTAGTAACCAAGGTTTTTGCTACTAAATTTAAAAACTAAATAATTGGTTGTTAATTAGATATCAATTTAGAAACCACAATTTCAAAGACTAAAGAAATTATTGTTTCCTAAATTAGTTTCTATCACTGATAAATAGTTTATAAATTGGTTTCTAATTAGCTATCAAGGTTTTTGCTACCAAATTTAAAATATAAATAATTGGTAGTTAAAACATTGGTAACTAATTATTATATTGATTAAATTATATATTATTTTAAAAAATTAAAAAATTATTGATATATGAATTAGTTGTTATTACTAGTAAATAGTTTTAAAATTCGTATTTAACTAACTACCAACTTTAAAAT
>Ga0123341_1000791_pt1 | contig 21597 bp, 10 predicted proteins | sample Turbeapinknodule_FD_89959 | JGI IMG/M metagenome (GOLD analysis project Ga0123341, IMG submission 89959) | Root nodule microbial communities of legume samples collected from Mexico - Turtle bean Mexico pink nodule | ecosystem: Host-associated > Plants > Roots > Nodule | place: Mexico: Nepantla...
ATCCCATTTTTAATTGAGAATATATATATATATATATATATATATTTAAAAATATCACCTTTATTACTTATATATACATTATACTAGATAATTATGATTATTTATTGAATTTATGATTTCACTTGTATTAATGTTATTGTTTCAACAATCCTTGAAGATGATCCAGAAGAGTAAATCACCAAGACAAGACATGAGACCCTCAATAACACTTTTGACTAAGTTTTAGCTCTTCCAAAAATAGAATTATCCAACTTTCATTTACATCTCCACCTCCTGCAACTAAGTTGAATTATTAAGTCCCCTTGCTAATTTTGAAAATAATACTTTAAGATAAAACCTAACTAATGTTTATTCTTAGGAACCTTGAAGATGAAATTTACACATTCAATTTTTTTTAACTCAACCCCTCAATTGCATATTCATCCTCCACAATATTGTAAGATATTTATACTTGGATGTCAATTTGGTACTTGCTCATTAAAATTTATCTAATTATTCAAAATATCTAATTTGCAGCACCTCAAGAACATACTCATCCTCATGGGCTTAATAAACCACCCCAAGTGCATACTCACAGTCCTGCATCTAGTAAGATGTTTATACTTCCATTTCAATTTGATACTCTTTATCAAAATATATCAAAATATTTATTATTGAAATATAATAAATGTAGAATTATAATTATTCATCATCTAAATGTTATATGTTTACATATTTATAGAGACTAAAATTTCAAAATGTTGATTATACACTTAAAATAAAAGAAAGAAAGAAAATATAATTTTTTTTAAAAAATATTTAAAATTCAATTATATTATTTTAAATATTTTTCTCTATTTATAATCTCTTTAATTTTGAAAAATGTATCAATCTTCAAAGTAGTTTAGATAACACTTTATAAATGGAAAACAAGTTAAATAACATTTATAAAGGGATAAAAAAAGATAGCCCTTATAAAAGGAAGACTATTAAATAACATTTGGAGGATAAAAAATAAAAAAAATCTAAAAGGATCAAAACTGAATTTTACATATTTTAGAGGAATCAAATTATATTTTAGAGGATGAAAATCATTTGTATAAAAGATTTTATTTAAAAAGCTATATCAACTTTTTAAATTATAGTAAAAAAGGAAAGAAAAAAAAACCTGCCGGATCCGTACACTGGTATAGTGTGACAGCACCAAGCCCTAAAATCTTTCACAAACAACACACCACATTCTCATATTCGAAAAACCAGATTAAAGAGGCGCGCACATTTTAGGGTTAGTAAGACGACAAGCTCAATCCCTCCCTGAATTTTGAATAGTTGCAACTCTTGCTTGATTACTGTTTCAACGTGCAATCGAATCATGTAAGTGAACCCTTGCTACTAATTCATATGAAGAAAATTAAAATCAACGCTGAATGAGAATCAATGCACGCGCCATTACGAATTGTTTTTGCAGGTCGAGGATTTGCGTGAAGAATCTTCCGAAACATGTTGCGGAGGATGAACTACGAGAATTCTTTTCTGAGAAAGGAATAATCACTGACGTTAGGCTCATGCGTACCAAGTACTGTACTACTCTTTCTCTGCTCGAATCGTAGTGTTCTCCCTATGGAAATTGAATTTGTAACTGTTTTGTTTGGTTTTGACTTGCTTTTTAATCCAGAGATGGTAAGAGTCGACAATTTGCGTTTATAGGGTATCGAACCGAGAATGAAGCTCATGAAGCCATTCGATATTTCAATAATTCTTATCTTCGCACATCTAAAATTGCATGTGAGGTCTGTTATATGTGCCACTTTTCTCTTATATATTTTACTTTGATGTGTTTTATTCAAATTTGTGTTGTTGAAACTGGAAGCCACGAAAGGTGTTTTACAATGTTCTTCTCATTAACCAAGCAGGTAGCACGAAAACTTGGGGATGAAAATCTTCCTCGTCCATGGGGTCGCCATTCGAAGAAGAAAGAGGACAAAGGGACTGCACCGGATGCGGGGAAACCTGCTAGAGCTAAGGGACGGCAAACAAATTTGAAGGACGGTGTGGATATTGATGACCCGCAGCTTCAGGATTTTCTTCAGGTCATGCAGCCTCGGGTTAACTCTAAGATGTGGGCAAATGATACTTCCGGTTTGACTGGTGTTGGTAACAACCAAGCAGTCTCCAATGAAGATAATGAAGGGGCATCAGTTTCAACTGATGAAAGTGGCTTATTAGAAGATGAATTTCTGGATATTTCTGAACCCAGCAGCAAGTCACCTGAACCTGAACGTAGTGAGGTCATTTCAGATATGGATTATTTCAAGAGTAGGGTGACCACAGAGTGGTCTGATTCTGAAAGTAGTGATGAAGATGATGACAATAGCAATGCTAATGATGCCTCATCTGTTGACAATGATGACAAAGATGATAATAGTGGGGTTAATGAAGATGAAAAAAATAGTGATCCGAGAAATGATGCTCGAGAGGTAGACCTGGAGGGCAAAGAAGATACTAGTGGAGAGGATGTTACCCATGAGAAGGCTCAAGTAAATGTGACTGAGCACAGGGAGCAATTATCAAAAACAGAAGACGTGAAAGGAGTTTTTGAGTCCTGTCGGTTGTTTGTCCGTAATCTGCCATACACCACCACGTACTTATATGCTTATATATTTCTCTTTCTTCTCGAATTTTTTTTTGGATGCATGTGTGATATTATTTTGGCACTGTTTCCAGTTGCATTGCTTTCTTTAGAAAGAATGTCTTAATTAATAAAGTTGAATCATCTGCGTTACCAATAACTATCAGTGGTTTTTGTGGTTTACTTGAACTTATAATCTTTCTATTTGTAGTTTGTTTGAATCATTGTATTGTTTTTTTACAGTGAGGAGGAACTGGAAGAACATTTCAGTCAAATTGGTAGTGTCTCACAGGTTCATCTAGTTGTTGATAAAGATACAAAACGATCCAAAGGAATCGCATATATTCTATATACATCTTCAGAATCTGCAGCCAGGTACCAATTGGGCACCTAGAAGTTATTGTCTTGCCCTTTTTTTTATATTATGCCAACTGTTGTTTTGTTGTAGCTGTTATTCTTTTAGTTCATGGTAGGTCATTAGATGTTGTAGGGTATTCTAATTTGTCAAGTTAAGCCATTTCATTTCAGAATGATCTTTTTACCTGAGCTCCTATTGCCATTTTCTTCTCGAGTTGGTTATTTGATGGTTTTGGTAAAATTTATGTTTATCATTTTGGAACAATTTCTGTGTTTTGATGTTAGAGGATTTGGTAGAATCGAGGAGGGAGAGACTTTACTATGATGTGTCACTATACTTTGTTGTATTTGACCTGAATGGAATGTTATTATCTTTGTTTTCTTCTCAGTCCTTAGTTCTAAAGTCTATTTTGATGGGATAATTTTTATGACCTTTTATTGTTTACCCCATTTTCCATTCAAGGTTATCTTTTCTGTTTCTCTGCGTATCAAAGGAGTGTAATTCAGAAGTTTTTGTGTGCTGTTAGGATTGAACTCAGCAGTTAAGAAGAACAAATATGTTGCTGTATTGAACTAGTATATAGGACCTATCCTCTTAAAATCTTTCTGAATAAAGAAAATCAACAATGAAAAGGGAAATTGGAATTGAACACTGCTCCTTACAAGATGGGATTAACCAATAAAGAAGGGAACTGAAAGATACCCAGAGAGAAGGAGCAGCCCTTACTCTCCACACCCGATATGTACAAAAGCCCCTCTTATGGCTACTCCTCTCCCCCCAAATACCTCCCTCCCGATTCACCCAGATTCCCCATACTCTCCCGCTTCAATATCTTCTTCCCATGTGTCCCCTTTCTGTTTTTACTCTTCTCTCTCCATTCCCCCTTTGTTGCACACCCTTCCTCCCTTTCATATATGTTTGCAGGTCTGATTCATTGGACCTGTTCCTTTTAATTCCTCCTTCTCTCATTTTTCTGTCCTTCTTTCTATAAATGTGTAATGGGCATATCACGCGCCCTTGTTTCTTTTAACTAAAATAGTGTCATTTTATACTTTAATGTTCCAAATCTGGATTTTGCATTGAGAATATGAATTGAAAATAATATACACTGCTTTGGTCAGTTTAGTCATTGAGAAAATCTGAATGATTCTCAGAACCTCTTGGAATTTGAATACGAGGTTTTCTGCAATAAATCTTATGTAGGTTGGTAGTATGTATTCCCTGGCATCTGAAATGTACTTAAAATAACTGACTTCAGAAAGTTGCTACCTCTTCTAATACTAAAATTATTTCAAAACATCAGCTGGTACTTGTCATCAGCTTATGATGTATTAGTTTTTCGTGATTTTTTTTTTTTGATCAGCAATTATTATTATTATTATTATTATTTTTTGTGATAATTTACCTGACTGTATGATAATTGTTTTTTTATCAGGGCTCAGAAAGAGTTAGACAATTCAATCTTTCAAGGAAGATTGTTGCATGTAATGCCAGCCTTACAAAGACATTCAGAGAATCAAGAGTAAGTAAAACATAAATCTTGCAGTATGAACTGGGATATCATTCTTTTTGCACCAACTCGATAGTTTATGGTTTGCCATTTTTTTATAGGAACAATGTTTTGAAGGACCAAAGCTCTAAAACCCTCAAAAAGCAGAGAGAGGAAAAAAGGAAAGCGAATGAAGCTAGTGGAGATACTAGAGCATGGAATAGTCTGTTCATGCGCCCTGATACAGTATGTTTCTTGAAACTTATTAAATTGCAAATCACGATTCTATTATTTCAGCTTTTTTTGAATAGCTGAGTAGGCAACTGTAAATAAAATTCTGAATGATGCTTATCATTATCTTAATTTTAATGAGAAAATAACAACCTTTTCTGCTTATTTTTCAATTTTTTACCATTATTGTGTTTCCCCTCATGTGTCTGTGCTGCTCTAGCTCTGAAATAACTGTTAGCAATTATTCTCGTGGTTTTTTGGAAGGTGCTTGCTAGCATTGGGTTTCTCCTCACATACTCTGCATCAGTTTCTGGTTATTAGGTTTTGAGGATTTGACAAATAACATTGTGACAGCAGGCAATCTACCGATTCACTATTGGAGGACATTTATCTAATTTTCAGGATTGCCTCTCTACCCCTTAACATGGGGTGGATCGTTGTTATGGCCTCACATTAGTGTTCAGCTAATGGTTATTTCAATGGAATTGCTATTTCTAGCATCCATAAAGTTTGGGTTTTTAAAATAACTTTTTATCAAGTTGTGTACTTTGATTTGAAATTTATTTTTCTTCTGTATAGTTGTACATTTTCTATTTGTAAAAAGTTCCATTTCTATTAAATATCATACAGGGTTGTTTAAGTATCATTTCTTAATTTGGAGGCATGGGATGTGGGAGAAATGGCAATGCTGACGTTTCTCATTCTCTGATGTATTCATATATTTTTTTGACAATAGAATCTTTTTTCTTGGATCCATTTCTTTTCTGACTTTGATAAGCGTAGAGAAGATCTTGTTTCCCTATTAGGGAATTAGTGTTACTGTTGATTTTTCTTCCTAAAATTGTTTCTGGTTTTGTAATCTTATGTTCTGTGGTCTCGAGTTTCCTTGTATAGATTTCTAATGGTGTCTTTATGTTAATAGATTGTGGAAAACATTGCACGGAAGTTTGGTGTTGATAAAAGTGATTTACTTGACCGAGAAGCAGATGATCTTGCCGTACGTATTGCTCTAGGAGAGACTCAAGTGATTTCAGAAACAAAAAAGGCATTTAAAAATGCTGGCATAAATGTGGAGGCCTTGGAGGAACTTGCTAACAATAAAATAGATGGCGTAAAAAGAAGTAATCATGTGCTTTTGGTGAAGAACTTGCCTTATGGTTCCACAGAAAATGAACTTTCAAAGATGTTTGGGAAATTTGGTAGTTTGGATAAAATAATTCTCCCTCCAACAAAGACATTGGCACTGGTATTTTTTTCCGTCCTTTCTACTTTTTGATGTTTGTGATGTACCTCGGCAATTTATGTTGGATTATTTGGTACTTATTATCCTGTCTTATGCCCTAGTTTCTGTCCCTGTTTCTAATACATTTTTATTTAGTTCAGAGTATGTGGGTATGAAACAGTTATATTTTCCAAAATATCCAAAAGCAAAAGGCAAATAACAACATTTTGCTTGTAAATTATACGCCTTTTACATTTTAAATACAATATTTTTACTATCTAAGGGGAAAAAAGGGTTTATAATTTTCTTTTTCTGGACCTTTGGATCCCACATATGCTTCTTTTTGGTCATGTTCTGTAGATGACATCATGACTGTAAATTTTCTGTAGTATGGGAATTTGAATATACTGTTGGTATGTTGCTTACTTTTCATGTTTAGAACTTTGCCTTCAGAAGTGATGTACTGGAGAAACTATTGTTGTTACCATTACCTGTTCATATTTGTGTCTAGTGAAGTTATTTGGAGATGATATTTCAGGTTGTTTTCCTCGAACCAGCGGAAGCTCGAGCAGCTTTTAGAGGTTTAGCTTACAAGCGTTATAAGTAAGTATTTTTCTTTTCCTTTTGGTCGTAAGTTTCACCCACTAGTGTTCAGTAATATTTTAGTTTTTAATTTTCTTCTATCAATGGATAATCCATCCTTAAAGACATTTATCCTCCCTGAATGAATTTATTGTTTCCTTCTCTTGAATATGCATGTTCATTTTCATGAAAAAGAAAAAAAATAAACTTATTGTTAGTTTGCTTAGCAGTAAGTTTTATAGGTGGGTCTGAAGTGTAGAAACTGCAGCAGTACGGCTGTATTTCTTGTGGTGTTTGGAAAATTAAAGCATTCTATGAGAATGGTTTTTGTAAAAGCTCATTCTTTCTTACACACAAAGTGAGGAGCATGTGAGGCATAGAGTGTAAGAGAAAAATAGATAGAATGATAGATACTAGATAAATAACATTAACGGTAAACTGTGTTAAAGCAAATCCCAGGTCTGTATCAAAGTGATAACAGGTTCTGAATGTTAGACAAATGAACATGGTTTAGGCAATTTGTCCAGTCTCCCAAAATCCCCCATTTACCCACCTCTTCCCACAAAACTCCCACCCCCCACACTATTGTCAAGACCTAGAATTCACAAAATAATTTGCATCACTCTATTTGCAGTCTTGATTGATTGAAGGTTATTTAATTGTTTCATATTCAATTCAATGTAGGGATGCTCCATTATACTTGGAGTGGGCTCCTTCCAATATTCTTAGCCAAAGTTCAACATCAAACAATAATGACATGACTGGTGCAATTGGAGAAAACGATGCCAAGAGGCAGATATTGGAGCAGCATGTGGAAAGAATAACAGATGTAGATATTGATCCAGACAGAGTAGAGGTCTGACCTATTAAATCCTTTTATTTTCATTTGATTGTGTTCTATTTTCTGATCTGAAGCATTAGTTTTTGGGGGATAAGAGAAGGAAAGATAATGTCAGTATAAGCATAAGCAGAGAGATGTTTTAAGTCTTTTTATATGTAAGTGACAACAAAACAGGATAAAAATGAGACACGCCAAACTTTTACTACCCATGAAAGTCCAATACGTGGGAAAATTATTTGATACTAGAAAATTAAGTCATATGGTCGAACAATCAAGGCTAACAACAGACATTGGAAATAAGAATATTTCATCCCCCTAAATTTTACAAATGAAGATTTTTTTTCTTCTATTCGTTGTTGTGACAAAGTATTTATCCCATAAGCATTTGTAACTTTTCTCGAAGGCTCGTGCATTTAAATTTTTTTGGGTCCATTTCTTTTATTCTTTCTAGTTTCTTCATATCTATGTAAATAAGAACAGTTTTGAACATTTCATGTTCTGCGTTAATTATAATCTTGAAGGATATGGGTTCCCTAAGAGGAGAGGTATGTGCTTGCCTCATATATGTTCCTGGGTTCTACTTGAATAATTACAGTCTTTGACTTGTCGAGTCTACCCCCAGCGTGTATCATGATTGAAATTATCCTTTAGCAGGACTGTCAAGTCAGTATGATACTGAGCATTTTATATTCCAGAAGATAATGCTGCCATGCCTTATATATAAAATGGCAGAGTGATACGAGACCTTGGGCTATTTGAGTCCTTGCCCATAATGAAATTAGCTATCTGTCTCTTTTTGATTCATGGTGCTACTTTGTAGAAATATTCTATATTTCTGAAATTAGTTGCTTCTAAATAATCCATAATACTTGTTCTTCATTATTGATTACTGATTAATGTGTCATGCTTTAGGCTCGGTCACTATTTGTCAAGAACCTAAATTTCAAGACAACAGATGAAACTCTGAGGAAACGTTTTAGTGAACTCATGAAAGAGGGAAGAATTTTGAGTGTGAAGGTATTTTTTTAATTGCTAACTCTTATGAGTTTGCTGTATTTTGTAATTTTGTTTTGCTGCTTTTCATATTTTGATTTTGTTGCTTTCACATATAGGTGAAGAAGCATTTGAAAAATGGGAAAAATGTTTCTATGGGGTTTGGATTTGTTGAGTTTGACTCTCCTGAAACTGCTACAAATGTTTGCAGAGATTTGCAGGTATTACATGTTATTTGCATTTTCAGATCCTAATTCTACTTTTGATTTTTTAAATTGTATTTTTGTTTTTTGGATTTAGGGGACAGTTTTGGACAGCCATGCTCTTATTTTACAACCTTGTCATGTCAAGAATGATGGGCAAAAGCAAAAGGCAATTGAGAAGGATAAGAGTTCAACAAAATTGCTCGTAAGAAATGTTGCTTTTGAGGCAACAGAGAAGGATCTAAGACGATTGTTTAGCCCATTTGGCCAGGTGATTAATTACTGTTCAAAGAGTTAATTTGAGATAGGGATGATATTAAGATCCAAGTGCAGCGGATACTCTTAAAAATTACCTACAATGGCTACGGTATTTGTCCATCAAATAAGGGTTTGGGTATAAGTAGTTTGTTTCTTACAAAATTAGGCTGGTATGGGTGCAATTATGGGTAATGTGTCACCAAACGTACTCATTCTGTCATAATATATCCACATTTTTAAAATTAAAGATTGGAATATCTTTGAATATTTTCTTCTATTAAGCTATGTCTTGTTTTTAATCAATGTTCTTTCTATTGACTTTTCATCAGTAATATTAGTATTAAGATGGCATTTATGTTTTATTAATTTGTCAAACAAATTCATATAATGAGTTGTAAAAACTGGATTAGAATCACAGAAAATTGTCTTTACTAGAAAAGAATAGGATAGAAATTCCCAGTTGGTAGAAAAGATCTTGCACTGCCAAACTTTGAGGGTTTTACCTCCCCATCCTATTGGCCAAAGGTTCAATCCTCTCACAAATGACGAGCTTGATCTGTCTCTCTCTGTCCCTCTAATTTATAGGCAATGCCTTCTTCAGTCTATCTAACTCAACCAATCTAACTAACTTATGGGTAGTGAAGTTGCTGCCCATGTGAATATGGGTACAAGTATACAATTTTAAATGTTTATCCGGGGACAAGTGTTAGAGTATCCTATTTAAGCCCTACATGTTGCCATCTGTAGTTTGTTCCAATTGCAACAAAAAATTTCATTCTTCCTCACCAAGTTATTTCTAAATGAATCTATATCCAGTCACATATCCTGTAGTTCAGCAGATCAAAATATGAACACATATTATGCCATTTGGTGATAAACCACACTGCGGATAAAAATGATAATGTGCAATTGTGTTAATCTTGCACATGATTTTGGTACAGTTATCTTGTATGCCAAATCCAAATTATCTAAGTTAGGTCGTACATCATTGGAATGCGATTTATACCAAATTGAGAGACAAGTAACAAACTTGGTATCTTAGCTATTGTGTATTGGAGTTGTTATGTGTGTATTTTATCTTAATTTTGAATGATGTTTTAGCTCAGTTTTAGCTGATATCTAAAGGGGGAGGCCTAGTGCGTGAGATGCACATGGATTTTGTTTAAATATGTATATTTATTTCCGCCAGAATATGCGGTTTCAGTTTTCTTGTGCATTTTAGTTCTTTCTTTTCACTCATGTTTAATTGCTCTATGTGCAGATTAAAAGCTCGAGGTTGCCAACGAAGTTTGGAAGCCATAGAGGCTTTGCTTTTGTAGAGTATGTTACCCAGCAGGAAGCACAAAATGCGCTCAAAGCACTTTCAAGCACCCATCTCTACGGGAGACATCTGGTAAGTGAAACAAAATTTTGGATTTGAGAAATTTAGTGAACTGCGAACACGAACAGCTGCTCAATTCAGAGTCTACTCCCTTTGTCTTGGTTATCAAGAAGGTCTGTAAATATTTCAAGTATTTGAGAACTAATAGTCACTATTTTCAGGTGATAGAGAGAGCCAAAGAAGGTGAGAGTTTGGAAGAACTGCGAGCACGAACAGCTGCCCAATTCAGTGACGATCACAATGGATTTCAAGGTGCTATTAAATTATCCAAGAAAAGAAAGGACGTTGACATCTTAGATGAAGGGAAGATGAAGTTTGGAAGGTTTGCTGAGTAGTACGTGTCCAAATATGTAAACAATTTTTGTGCATATGTCCTGAAAATTCAGGGATCACAATTTTGTCATAGTTTCTTAGATATAGCATGCCATGGTGCTCCCTTATGATCGCAAGTGTTAAACAGCTTCTAAGATTAGTTCTGTATTCTGTATCCATAATTCCATCTCCCATTAAATTTTGTTCGCTTATTTAGACTAAACTTTTGTATTCCGATAATATATCAATCCATTTTCGCATTTAATTTTCTTTGATGTCGGTGGATTAGAACATTGATTTAATCAAGTTTCAAGATAATTAATTAAATTTGTTGGTTAGATGTTAAAGACACCGTCGATCTCTGCCCCTGCGTAAGAGAAGCAGTGTTGGACTTTGAACGCGGGAAGGAAAGTTGGTTTGGGTGGCGCGAAGAACGTTTGGTTAGTATTGGACTTTGGTCAATGAATCCTTCATTCTTTGTTCTGGACTCAAATCTAACAGTCAAATCCCCATGCAAGCATCTAACTAGCCATGGCCATAGATTTTCTGTTATCTCACCTGCTGCGACCTAACATGTCACAACATATTTACATATCACTAGCAACCCACCATTTCTCAACTTTACCTTTTCCACTTCGTGACTGGTTGATCCAAACTTTGGATTTTAAAAGGAAAAATCCAAGTTGAGTTAGCTGGGAGAGTAAAGAAGATGGGGGGCTCTCAGTGCACGAGAGTGAGAGTTGCTCAACTTGTTCCTTTTGGAGTATGCAGTTTTCTTCGTCGCAAGTTTTCCAGGTGAGTCCATGCCATTCAAATACATCATGCACCATGAATTGAATGCTGTTTGCATGAGCTTGTGCATTTTAATTTCTATTGCCATTCCTTCATTTTGGTCTGGGTTACTATTTATCCTCATCATTACTTGTTTCCCCTTTTCCTACATGAATATAATAAGAATATGCTAGGCGAATAAATTCACATTGTTTGGTTATTTTTCATTTTTATGCTGTTAAATGCAGAATTAGAACGTTAGTTGTATCTAGAAACTAAATAATATTGCAGAATATCTTAAGTTCAACTTTTCACACGGTTAGTTTAAAAACCAACACCTTAAGTTGATCAAGGCTTGTTTCTGGGATAGAATACTGATCATTCATTTGGTACCCCTTTTATTGTTTAATGGCTATGTTAATGTATCAGTTTCTGGCAGATGAAGTAATCCAAAACTCATTATTGAGTACTATACTCTATGAATGGAATGTAGCACCTTAACAAGTTATACAAACCATATAACTCCTTGTATGTATATATTTGAGCATAGAATTTTCCCACATTTTTATAAAGAAAAATACTTGGTGTTCTTTTCAAGAACATGTAAAAAAGGTAATGCTGGTACTATGATTTTGTTCCTGAAGAAAGGAAATTTTGTGCAGTGCGAGAGTGCTTGATGAAATAAAGGTTTTGTTTCTGCCATAAAATAGTCCTGTACTATATAGTAATGGGTACTTCTCAAACATAAATTGTATTGTAACAAAAAATCAAAAGTGATAGTACAATTTGCATATAAAAGTAATAAAAAAAGAATCAATCAAACGGTCAAAACAGTTCACAAAGTTGAAGTCAATATATGAGTTGCAAAGACTGGTAGATTGAGATTCTGAGTTGAGTTCAAAATCATTATTTTGGTAAACAAATTTGTCGCCTTCCATGTTTGGAAAATAATCAGACTTTATAATTGCTCTAAGGAAGGTAAATTGATAAATTTAATTAAGTAATATTGAATATACATAACGTTTCTGACATGCATTCAATTGCTACTAATAATGTATCCTCTCACCTTTCTTTTCTTTTTTTCCTTTTTCTTGATTTTTTTACTAATCCTTTATGTTTCAATTACTGATTCACAAATTTTAATTTGATAAAAATTTAAATGAATAAAATTGATTATAACCTGTTTTAATAGGAATTATGAAAATAATAACTATGGTGTGATTTTCTTTTAGCGTAAAATATATTTCAAAGTAAAAGTTCAAATCTATTTATTTAAATGTTAAATATAGAAACACTGGAAATATTTAAAAATACCAAATTCATTGAGTTTTTAAAGATACCAAACATTGATTTAACCCATTTTAAAACATGAATACGCGCAATTCATTATATTCCAGAAAATATAATAGAAAGTAATATAATTATTCTTTCAAATAACAAGCACCATCATCTTTAGTATTCTAGATTATTCATTATAAATTATGTGTTCTAGAATATTTCTTTTGATATTGGTTTTATTACGTCATCAAATACTCTTTGAGAACACATTTCCAAAACTCATATATCTTATAACACATCAAAACAATTATGCATGATGTGAGTTAGAACATATATGACCAATTTTTTTATAGCCTTCTAATTTAATCGTATAAAACTTATTTGAAAATGAGATTTATATTCTAATTATATGTATTTTAGTTTAGTTTTATTTTAATTGATGTAAGATTTTCAATAGACGTTTTTATTCTTATGTTTAGTTAAACCTCTCAAGCGTAAAACTTAACAAATTTCATCAAAATGGTATTGAAATCTATTTTATAAGGCTGGCTTAGTTTTGATTCAACTTACAAAATTAACTTTTAGATTGTACAACATTAGTAGAATTTTACTTATTACTTGTACAAAATTTTCATTTAAGTTTATAAGTTTTTCTTTCGTAACTTATATTTTTCTACCTTCTATTTTTTTAGGTTTGAATTTAATCATTTAAGAAAATTTGCTTGTTTTTCATCATTTTAATTTTGAAATGTACCAGCCTTAACTCAGAAGGTCCATCTTAACCATTTTGAAAACTAAAAGTAGTGTATTTCAGAATTGGAAAGATGAAAAATCAACAAATTATTTTAGAAGGCCTAGAATTGAAATTTTTGAAAATTTTAAAGTGACCAAAAATATATTTTTTTTATTTATTAAAAATTATATACTTTAAAATATAGTATATTACCACGCATCAATAATAAATATTAAACATCACCCAAATCTAATCCCAATTGATTTCACGTTGGGATGAGTTATTGAGTCACGTTGAATAGTTTTATATTTCTTCAAGTAAAGAATATATTTCTCTATTGGATGAAATTTATTGAAAATTTCAATTTTACACATTTTTTTAAAATGAGAAATTTCATTAAAAGGTAAAAGATATATCATATTATATATCAGAAAAATCCTAATCCTTTTAGCAATCATACCCTTCCTTTACAGGGCATATAATCTATAATCTAATAAAGAATGGAAACACTATCACTAAATTGACATCTTTATTTGATCTATATTTTTTTATCCATTTCACACATGCTCTTACTTTGAGCACTTCCTTCAACATTATAACGACCTAATTATATAAGTCCATGTTCATATAGTGTTTCAAAAAAATGTTTCCTTGATAACCATGTGAATCAAAATTATATTCTAGAGTATGGCATTGCACAAGTTTATAGTAAAAATAGTTGTACAAAATTTCTTGGTCCATCCAATGGCCATGGCCTTGACAAAGTAAAAATCAATTTTTCTTAAAATTATTCTTTCATTTAAATAATTAAATTTTGGAGATTTCTCTTTCTTGAAACTAGTTTTTTTTTTGTGTGAACCAACACCAAATTCATAATCCTTCATTCTTACATTCCATTTAAGTAAGAAAAAAAAACAGATAATAATAACACTAACAGTACACAATTTTTATTTAGATTTATCCTTCAACACTTGATATTAGGACAAAAACATGCTTCTATATTAGGATAAAAATAAGCTTCTATATTAGGACAAAAATGTCAAATTCACAATCATCCAGTCTTGCATTTTAAAGACTCATAATAAAAACATTTACCACCCTACAATTTTTACTTAAATTTATCTGAAAATATTTGATATCAGGAAAAACACATGCTTCTATATCATTTGTTATTTTTATACCTTCTACCTAGAGCTTTAGTAGCATTGGAGACACCTTGTTGTTAGGAAGTTCCAAATCGATTGCCTTAAATCTTGATGTGGAATTTTGTACTGGAGACTTGTATATTTGTTGGACAACTTCAGTTAATACTAATTGGTTTTAAGTTGAAATTTATGGTATAGAAGTTTATAACTTATTTTGAGAATTGTCGAGTACAAATGATCTATATGATATTTTATGTTCATATAAAGTTAACTCTATCTTTCTTATTTTCATTATCATACTTGTTATTTAGAAGTTCTCTCTTATAATTTTATATTTTTTATATTTAGAAAGATTGTTTTAAAGAACGTATTTGACAACAGTTATCTGTATATAATAAAAACCACAACTTAAAATCATAATCTTTAAATTATTCACATTAAATTGAATGAAACATTAGTCTCTCCCACAAGTTGTTCCTCCAATTTATATGAGTGCCGTTGACAATTTTGTGAAACTACTAATAACAATTATTGATTGGTTTTCTAACAAAACCAACTTAGAGTAGATTATGAAATATCATACATTGGTACTTAGAATGCTCAAGTTCTTGACTTTGATTACTTTATTGACAATGGTTGTTTACTTAATTAATAAATTTCATTTAAATTTTACTACAAAATTTGTAACTCCTTGAAGCATAATCTCAAACTTCTAATTTCTACTTCATTATGAATACTCATGTGAACCTTGATTAATCATCAATGATTGAGAGAAAATTTCTTACACCTTCCAAAGATGGAAATTTTGATGACCTCAACAATTTGTATAGACATAGTCTAATGTGCGACCTTTGTCTTATACAACCACATGATAACTCCACCTTTTGGTTTCTTTGGAATCTCCACTTGGATAAAATGTCCAACCCTCTAGCACTCATGTACCACATACACATGTGCTAACTTACACTACCAAATGGGGTGTCACCAATAAGACAAACACTAGACGACCCCTCAATGAAATATAAATTTTCTTCCTTGTATCCTTAAATCTCTACAACACCATTCCTTCCCCTTATCTTAATCACTTTCCACTCTTCACACACCATCTATAACCTTTCATATCTAAGGTTATAATGGATATAAGGTTATTCTTTAGCTTCGAAACATACTTGACGTTTGTCAATGTATGAATAATGTGATCATGCATTTTTATCTACAAAGAACCTATACCAACCTTCTTGCAAGAAGTGTCACTACTTATCAAAATGTTACCACCTTTCAGGTCATCAAATGTGGTGAGCTAATCCTTTCAAGGACTCATGTGAAATGATCATCTATAATCTAACACCCACCTATTAGATATTAGATTACTATTATCTTGAGAGAAAGGTCAACAATTGATTATCATTAGATAATTTCTCCTTCTAAATTATAACTGTCGCGTGATCTTATTTCCAGAATATCGTGTAATACGTCCTCCAATGCCATAGTTTATTGCATTATCTACAAATATCTTTATAATCAACCTTTATCTTCCTCGACTTGTCTTTTTTAAAGACCACCAATCTTGAAGACAAGCATCATCAACATTTCGTGATTCTTTAAGGCACAACTTCTTTATATATGTGTTAAACTTAAACTCTTCATGCACGAAATCCTTCTCTACACTAAAAAACTTACCAAGTTCTCGTAAGATGGTGAGAGAGAGGTCAACAAAATTGTTATTGTGTCTTCATCTTCTATCTTGACATATATGTCTCAAAGTTACATCAAGATAAGCCTTGAGTGGTGTATCCTCCTTCATCGAAAGCCCAACTAATCTATTTTTAGTAAAAGCTTTTTACAAATAGAGTTTTCCATGAAAATTTGTCCGTGCTTTAGCCACAATATTGTTCATGTCTTCTCCTCTACAAGCTCATAAAGAACCAAATGAGATTTTCTCTTCATATCATCCAGAGCACGTCTCTTTATAAACTATGTATTTCTTGTATCACACCCTTTTCTCCTTGAGAAAGCCTATCATTTTGATTCTTCACACGTTGGAATTTTTATTCTGATTGAAATTCTCAATGTTGGATGTGATACCCATATTTTTGTCAAAACTTATCATAAATGCGAAATGAGATCCAAAACTAGATCTGATACCAATTTGTTGTGAACCTAGTGTCAAAACAAGCCTAAAGAGAAATGAAAGAAATAATAATTGTTTGTGAATCACAATAACTAGGGACATAGAACAAAGAAAACAAAATAAATAAAGATGATTAATCATCTAAATTATTAAGAAAATAAGTTTTACAAATTGGTATTTTGTTGTATAACAACAAGTACATGCTACCCTTGTATAAGGCTATACAACGATAATATTTTATTTAAAATTATGTAACAACAACTAACATAACTAAACTTACAACAAACTACTGGTTCACTAGAAGATGTACAATTGAGTTATTTTATGACTCTGTTATCAAACAATGTCTATAATTGTCAAATGATCCTACTAACAAATGACTTTTAGAACCATCAGACTCTATATCCCAGGAAAAGTTAGTATACCAAGATCTACAATAACTTATTCAAAAAACCATTTACTTAAACATGGAGAAAAAGTAAAAAGTTGTAGATGGTACACAATGATCTTGGAAGATCTCAAAGACTGTCATTTTTAAATGGTAATGAATACTATATTACATTTATTGATGCATATACCAAAATTTGAGAAATTTAGTTTTTTAAATCTAGAACTAAGGTTGCTAATATTTTCTAGAAATATGTATCATTAGTGGAGAATAAATGTGGTTGCATGATTCATATAATGGTTCAATGACAAAGAGGAAAAGATAAATGATATTTTTAATAAATTTTGTGAAACACCAACTTTAATTAGATATTATACTTATAAAACTTGCACATTTTTACAATAAAAAAATGTAAAAATTCGTGGAAATAAAGATCTCAAATTCATACAAGATCAATAATGAAGGAACCAAATATAATTTTTTTTTATAAAAATTTCACAATTATCTAATAATGATATATATAACATTTTTATTTAGAGATATAAGAGCTTTATGTGAGTTTTTAACAAGGTAGCAGTAAGTAGTTGATTTAGAAGGTGCAAAAGTTGAATAAAATGAGAAGGATGACAAATGAATAATTGTCATGGAAGGAAAGTCAAAGATGATCGAAAAGAAATGACATTTGGATCTAGTGGACAAACCTTAACGCAATAATCTTTAGGGTTCAAATGAGTTTATAAAACTAAATTCAATTCAAGTGGTTCTATATACAAATACAATTCTAGGTTGGTGATGAAAGATTATGCTTAACGTGAATTTTGCAAAAGTCTTTGTCCCACTTGTATGCCTTGACACAATTAGGATGCTACTCATGTTGTTGCGCTGGTGAAATGTATTATCATTTAGATGTAAAATATACCTTTCTAAATGGTTTGCAAGAAGATATATGTGTATTGCAACATAAGGTCTTCAAATAAAAGGAGAAGAGAAAAATATTTATAAATTTAAAATGTCTTAAATAGACTAAGTCTTGCTATAATATGATAAATCATTATCTTCAAGATTTTGAATTTTGCAAAAGTTCAAGTGAAGTCACATTATTATATGTAAAGTTGGTAGATGCAAATTTAATTATTATTATTATTATTATTATTATTGTCTATGTTGATTATATTTCTATGACAAGATGTGTAAGGAACTTATAGGAGTTTAAAGCTAAAAATATTAAAGAATTTGAAATGAAAAACCTTGGATTGTTGTTTCTTGATAATTGAAATCAAACAATATCATAACAAAATCTTAATTTTTCAAAAGAAAATGCGAGGGAAATACTAGAAAAAAACTCATATAAAAGACTACATTAACATTACATCCCCATTAAACCAGAAGGAAAAGTTTAGTAAGGATGATGAAAATTGATAGTAAACATTTATAAAAGTATGATTAGGTGCATAATGTGCCTTACTACAACTAGACATGACATTTTGTTTGTAGTAAGTATACTATTGATGCTCAAACGTTGTGCTAATGAGATGCATTAACAAGTTGTTAAAGGATTTGTTAGATATATTAAAAGTACTATAACAAACTATGGTGTGAAGTAATCTTGTTGTCATAATCTTAAGATTCATGGGTACTTTCATAATGCTTGGTTATATTTTATTGATGACATGAAAAACACCTCTAGTTATTATTCTACCTTTAGTTCTAGCTAGAATTTTTTTATGGTGTTAAAAGCAAATTTTTATAGCTTAATCAACCATAAATGTTAAAAAATAGTTGTTATTTATACGATAGTGAATAAAAATCTTTAATAAAAAATCATGAAAATGTATATAACAAACAATAAGGGAAAATACATTTTTATGGACACCAAAATCAAAATCTAATTTGTCAACGATTTAATGTTTCTAACAGAATAAAATACTTCAATATAAAGTTTTTCCTTCCAAGAAATGTTCGCAGGAAAGGAAAAGTAAAATTTTATTACAAATAAAGAATTAAAGTGTTGATATTCTAACAATGTCATTTCTGAAAGTCAAATTTAAACATTTGAGACAAAAGTGTTAAGGCATGGAGAATTTTTCATATGAGTATATACAAATCTAAATATGAGGTTCTTGCCTAATACACTCATGATTTTGATAATAACAAATAATATCATATTTTGATGTGTTTAATGGTTTACTTAGTGTGAAACAAATATAAAAGTTCTAAGACTAAGGATAGTAGATGTAGTATGTTTGAAGCACAAGACAAAGTTCAAAAAAGTGCAAGAAATTGCATAAAGATTAAACAAAGTCTGATTGAATATCTAGGTGAAGGATGCACAAAGTGTCATTTTCATATAGAGACTAGATGAAGTCTTCAAGACAAGATGTATACAAATAGTAGACATAGTATAAAAGATTAAAAGAACAAAACACTATTCAAGAGAGTAGATGAAGTATTCCTTGTGAAGACAAGATGCAAGATGAAAAGAATAATCATAATCTTATGTATAAACATCATCAAGACACATTGATTAAATGTGAAAATAGTCTAAGAGAAACTAGTTGACCAAAATGCATCTTGAAGACAACTTTGACACAAACGACGGGCTATCTAAGTTTTTTGTGTTCAATTTGGTGCATTTAGAGACAATTCAGAGACAAAATTGCCCTTCATACAACACTTTGATTACAATAACAAAATGTATCAACATAAAATTAAAAATATTATGAAAATACTCTAACACTAGGACAAGTGAAAGTAAAAAAGCACACAAAGTACAACAATTCAATTTAGGACATCTATACAAATAAACTTCCTTATGTAGAAATATAATGAGAACGAGTGAATCATCTAACGTATGAACAAGTGAAGATACGTGTACTACGTAAACACTACATGCAAAAGAGTTTCATAAGCTTCTAAGTGCTTATAAAAAAACTTATCTTCTTAATGACTAAAAGTGTGCGTTTATTTGTAAATCCTTGTAAAGTTAGTCTCTATAACAATGAGTGATTAGTTGTATATCCTTTCATGAGATTCTTCCTTGTATTTGTTAAAAATAACTTTGTTGTATATCCATGAGTAATTTTATGTATTTAATTAGGAGTGACACTACATACTTGTTCTTAATCTCACAGAGAGATTAGATGATAACTTGAAGTAATTTTATGTTATCATTGTAAGTTAGAAATGATAATAATAATACTTATAAGTATATTTTGATTAATTAAATCCTTTGCAATTGATAAAGAAGAACTGGACATAACCTGGATTAGAGTGACCAAGTATAAATTGAAGAATTCATTCTTATTTTTTACTTAGTTATCTACACTAGGTCATCTTTTGAATGTTTGCAAAAATATTGTGAACTTGTTTTTAAAACTATCTCACACCCCTTACAAATGTCTAATAAATTTATATGTGAAATTTTGTTTCAAAGTATTTTATTTACTCAATTCAAATTCCATTTTAAAAACTAATATTTCCTTCAAAAAGCTTGAAGTATATAATTCACAAGTCAAATAAGAGTGCTCACAAAATGATTGTTGGAAGTTGGAAGCAAAATATAAAAGATAATCTTTTTATGCTATATTTTAGGAAAGGTTAAATTATTCACCCTAACCTTATAATTAAATAAACTTTATATATAAGGGTGAGAATAAAACAGGCAAGTCCAACTTGTTTAGGCCCACCTTTGCTCTGACTCGCCAAAAATAAGCCCAATTGGTTTGCTTCATAGCCAGGATGAATTGGGTCCCTTCACCATACTAGCTCGTCAATTTGTTGACCTGCTAATTTTTAATTTTATTGTTTTAGTATATATATATATATATTAAAAATACACTTAATCATGTTAATATTTTTAAAATACTAATTGATTAATTAATATATTTAATTTGATAAATCAAGAGTATTATTACTTTTACATGTTAAGTTACTAAATTACAATAAATATTTAAAACATAATTTGTAAATGTTTATTATTAAAAATTATAACCATTTTATGTATTCCAAAAAATTAACACAAAAATTATAATATTTTAGTACTTTATGGTGGACTAGGTGAGACATGTCAGGACAGATTGGTGGACTTAATTTACCACCATTTATCACCCTGGACCAGCTTGTCACTCATATTTATATATACTATTTTATATATGTTTAAGTTTGTGATTGACTCTATTAAATAATAATAAATAAATAGAACACTAATCCTACTAATTAACATATCTATTTTGGTTATATATATTTTTTATTTAATACATTGCCTATCTCCAAAAGAAACCTTCACTTTCCTCTTTATTTTTCTTTTATACCCCTATCATTTTATATCCGTCCTTATTAGCAAAAAAATGTTGATTAGTTTGTAATCAACACTTATCATTATCATCCAATTAAATTTTATTCATTTCTCCTTTTTTTAGGTTAAACCATATTTTTACTAACAAAAATACCTCTCATAATTATGAGTCAAGTATCGAAAATTTACTTGCTAAAGTTGTGTTGGAAAGAGATAAGTAAATATATATTAAAAACTCATAAATTTATTCTCTTAATATTTAGGATTTAGAGTCTCATTTGTGTGATATGTTCCCTCACTTAAGCAACGAAATATATATATATATATATATATATATATATATATATATATATATATATATATATATATATATTTTCTG
>Ga0123341_1000792_pt1 | contig 21582 bp, 12 predicted proteins | sample Turbeapinknodule_FD_89959 | JGI IMG/M metagenome (GOLD analysis project Ga0123341, IMG submission 89959) | Root nodule microbial communities of legume samples collected from Mexico - Turtle bean Mexico pink nodule | ecosystem: Host-associated > Plants > Roots > Nodule | place: Mexico: Nepantla...
ATTTAAGGAATAGAAAACCAAATATTAAACATAAGAGAGAAAAATCCTATAAACATTTCATTTTTTAAAATTGAACAACAAATTTTTTATTTCTATTAAATTCATCTTATTACTTATTACTCTTTCAATAAAGTACATTCCATCCTACAATTTTATCAAACAATATGTCTTATTTGACTTAAAAAAATTAAGAATCCAAAAGAAACATCAATTAATAATCCCACATCTAATTAAAATAGTTAATCGTGAATTCAATTTTAATGCTTCAAAACAAATAAGTGGAATGAACTTAAATAATTTAGTAATAAAGGGGAAAAAAACATCATAAATATATTCAGCAATATTAATTCCAAAAATGGTGATATCTTCAGTACACAAGTAAACACATACTATAATTGCATGACTTTTAATTGTTATCTTCCTAACTCTTTTTTGAAGAGGAATGCAAAAAATGAACTTCAATTATAACTAAATGAAATATACACATACATCATGAAGTTCACATTTATAATTTAGAATAATTTCCCTATATCAATTAGAACATGTTAAAACAATTTAAAATAGTTATGTAAGAAATTAAAAAAATATATCTCCTACATGTCCATTAATGTAATTTGTATTCACAATTGTATGTTTGTTTAGAACAATTATAGAGAAACCATAAATGAATGGGCTTAAGTAAATCTTTCAACTTTTTTTAACAAAAACAAGTCAGAAATGGATTTAAATGAGTTAAAATAAAGTTTGAAACCCTAAACAAATAAACAACACTACACTTTCAAACCTAAATAAATTATCCAAATAACAAGTCTCGCAATAACTTCTAAATTAAAAGTTTAACTCTTCAATTTTTGTAAATAGAGTCTAAACCATTTGTTTTTTTTGAATTCTAATTTTTGGTCTTGGATTATTTTTGAATGCTTGTTAATAATCCAGTTCTCCTATTTAATTGGAATACTTATTAACTTATTTACATAATTTTTAAGAGGTAAAGGAATAAAAATCTCACATGTATAAGCTTAGAGATGGATGAGATACTTAACAAATTAATTGATGCTTGTTTGATTAATTCAAATATGTTTCCAAGTTGAATGAATAGTAATCATATGATAATTGATGAAAAATTCAACTATGAATAAAGTAATAATCAATTTGTTTCTATAATTGTTTTATTTTCATTCTTTAACAACATTTACAAGAACAACCTCTTTTTTACTTTACTATTCTTTCTAATTTTATTCTTTCTACATATGCTTTTAAGTTCTGGTTCATTGAAATTTCATCTGCATTCATTTGGAGACGACTCTGGTTGATTAACTCTATCTTACTTAATTTTTCATAACATTTTATGTAGTAGACAATCTTGGACTTCACAATAGATAATATGTTCATTCATTAGATTATCTACTCATTTGATTTGATTGAATACGACAATGATCACACAAATATTTTGCATATTGAGCCTATTCATCGTCAACTTGTGTTCTCTTAATTTTCAAAACAAGGATGTAGTTGTCATAGTTAACAAGTCTTAGACTTTAAGATTGTTGTTACCTTTAGCTGCCAACTTCTATCCAAAAAATTTAGTATTTTGATATTCAACTCCTCCATATTAAATACTTTCCCTAGGCTAATAAGGTGATTTATAATATGTGTAAATCATTTTTGCACATCAATTATGGTCTCTCCTTACTGCATCTTGAAGAACTTATATTCTTGGATTAATGCATTTCCTAGCTCTCTTGACATCAATTGTTCCATCATGTATGACCTCAAAGACATCCCACATTTTCTTTGCAAAACTACAGTGAGAAACTATAAAAAAACTCATAAAGATTCAAGGCAGATGTTATAATATTTTTTGCCATGCAGTCATAAGTTTCAAACTAACGAGACCAAGGTTAGGAATAAATAAATGCTTAGGAATAAATAATGAATTTACAATGGTATCACATATCCATCTATTAAAAGACTCAATAAATATTTTCATTTTAACCTTCCAAAATTGATAGTTAACACCTTTAAACATATGTGGTATATTAATAGATGCACATTCAGTAAAGGGAAGCTTGTTCTTAGACATTTTTAGAAAACATGATCAAATCTTGAGTATCTTCAAGAACGAACTCTTGATGTCAAATGCTACCCCATAATTTTTAAAAACAAAACCTCTATTAGTCCAATCAATTTTAGGATTTGGTTGCTTTCACAAAACTTTTTCAAAACCAAGAACACTTAAGAACAAGTATAGTTCATGAAAACAATAATATATATATATATAAGATTTTTTATATTGGTTCACTCTATCTAAGAACTACATCTAGTTTCCAACCACACTAGTCAAGCTCACACTATGACAATGTTTTTACAAACATACGACCAACACAACCAACATATGAAATCAACTTTTGAACCCTATAAGATTGAATTTTAATCAAGTAACACCTTGTTATTGCATTGTGACTGGAAACCCTATCCAAAACAACAACACAACACAAAAAGAAAAGAGTACGATAAAATAAATTCACCTGAAACACAACAAGCACAACAACAAAAGAAAATACAAGTGAACCTTTATGTTTATCTCTTATATAGAGAGAATGATCTTGTAATCACTCCAAGAAAACTACAAAAATAGTACATTATCTTTTTCTTTTGTAATCTCTCAACTGCAGAAATGATATTAGAAATGTAAGTTCAAAAAAATGTGTCCAAAGGATTCATAATGGGAGAGTTATATACATTTTAAAATGGGTTTTATAAAATTAAAATAGAGTAGCTAAAAAATCTTCTAAAAGCACAGGAAAATTTAATTTATTAAAAACTTGTTTTAACAGATTAAAAGTAATCCCACAAAACTACTCTTAGTTCTAAGTAATCTTAACATATTAAAATGAATACTTAATCAATTAAAATGCTCTTTACAAACTCAAATAAGAAAGTTTTAATAGATTAAAACATCTTTTAATCAATTCAAATTTTCTTATCACCAAGATAAGCTCTAAAACAAAATGAAATGAGTTTTTAATAGCAATTGTGATATCAAACTTATTAAAAAAGAAACTTCCATATGGTCATAATCAACATAATGCATTCTCTAAACACATATAAGTATTCAATCTTCAAAAATTATAAAGTAAAATTAGATTCATCAAATCTTACTAAACTTCAGCAACACCAAGAAAAGAATCCTATTGTATCAATTTCCCAAGTATGAAAAGGCCACAAATTCTGATGGAATGCAAATTTTCTAGTGGACAAGATGACAATTTGAGTGTTGTTAACATTTATCATATTTTCCCCCATAGTTCACGTTGTCTACATTTATTATCGGACAATAATACCCAACTCGAATAAATTTATAAGACATAGAGTGTCCCTCACTTGAGAATTCCAAGTAAAGGACCCAATGCTATAAAAATACTACCACAAAGTCAATAACTTGTTGGCCGATTTTAAGGTGACAAAGTTAGAGCATGTCAAAAGAGAGCATAACACTCGGGCAGACCTCCAATCCACACTCGTCATCATTGAGAAAAAGAGTCAGTATTGGCTTTTGATGTTTATATATTTGTTTTTGGACGTACCTTTTTAACTGGGTACAAACAACATATCAAAGTAATTGTGTATTTTTTTTTTCAGAGTTTTCAATGAACAATGAACTTAGGATAAAATTGCAAAACTATGTAAAAAAATTCACAAATCTTAACAAGAAGAAAACCTAGGAATCCAATGGAATTAAGAATAAAAAAAACAAGACATAATGGAACATAGATGTAATGGAGTGCACAAATGAACAACTAGTAACACAAGAACTCAAAGATTACAAAAGAAAAAGAATCAAAAGCTTATGCTATAGTTTTATGACACAAACACATGATGTGCATTCTAAAAGGCATTTTAACAAACACTTATGTATGGGCCGAAAACTAGAAATATAAGACAAATTGAAATAAAATTTAGAAAAAACTAATGATAAAACAAGTTAAGAAATACAAAATAACACCTAATAGCACACATATGTTCACTATAAGAAAATTATTAAACAAAAATTAATTTTAGAGACCAACAATAATTAGTCATTCTATTGACAAAATTAGATACTATTTTAGAGACTAAAAAAATTATCGGTATCGAAAGTAGTTTCTATTATTAATCAAATTTATGAATTAGTTTCTAAATTGGTATCTAATTACCTACCAAGGTTTTAACTACCAACTACTTTAGATTCTAAAATTGGTTGCAAAATAGATACCAATTAGCTAATGAATACCAATTTAGAAACTAATTTAGAAATTTAGAAATTACTTTAGATACCAATAGTTTTTTAGTCTACAAAATAGTATCTAATTTAATCAATATAATAACTAATTATTTTTTGTCTCCAAAATTAGTTTCTATTTAATGATTTTCTAGTAGTGATTGAATCAAAATAACAAATATACCAAAGAAATAATACCCATATTGACAAAACTACAAGAATGTCAAACTATTTTGTTGACAAAACCGTAAGAACAACAAACTATTTTGATGGTTTTGGTGCGGAGTGAAAAAGGAAAGTAATGGGGCAAGAAAACTTAAAATATCGAGAAAGGAAAGGAAAATAAACGGTAACAATATCAGGAAAATAAAGAACTAACCGATTATAATTAAAGAAACGTGAAGAACAATTCAAGAAAATGAAGAACATTAAGAACAAGTGGTAAAACATGAATTTAATGTTGAACAAGATAATTTGATGTCTCCAAATTCATGAGGAAAACTTGAAGACCTTGTTGTTGGGTGTGTGTGTTGTCTAGTAGTTTTTAACTTGTTAATTCACTCCTTAAGATGATCCAAGTTTATTTGAATCTTTATCTTTTTAAAAGATGGGTTTCTGAAAGGTTGTGAAATTGCAACCTCTTGAAATGTCGAATCAACCTGTTGTTTGACACTTAGTAATTTTTCAAATGATTTGGAAAAACTTTGCTTTTCTTTATCTTTGTTGTCAAACATAATCAATCGATTGTTTCGATAAATCAACTGGTTATTTTTTTGGAAACCTTAACAAATAATTATTTCAACTGATTGATTTGGAAGACAACTGGTTGTTTACATAATAGAATTCTCTTAAGTGTTTTAAATTGTTTTAAATGATTCCAACTGCTTTTGGTTTTTGATTTAACTGCTTTGACCACTTGATTGAGGTTATATAAAGGTTGTTTGACGCTCCTTTGTATTACTAAGAAAGTGAGATTGCTCAAAACGTTTTTTCAAGATTTCAAAAGCTTTGGGTCATCTCAAGTGTGTGGAATAGAATTAAGGTTTGTATTCTTCTAAACTTAAGCTTTGTATACCCAGGTGTATTCTATTCTCTTCTCTTTGAACATTTTATTTCCATGAGTTCTTGTGTAGGGTAGTTTCAGAAAGGTGTTTCTGGAAACTGTTGTTTTGCGAAAAAGTAATGTGTGTTTTTGAGGGGTTCAAGATCATCACTCTTGGTGTGTGTTTTGTAATCTAGGATGGATTACCTAGTGAATTCTCAGTGGTTAGCCGAGGACTGGATGTAGCTTTTGGTTAAGAATGAACCAATATAAACCTCTTGTGTGATTCTCTCTATCTCTACTATCTTATTATGTTTTAACTTGATTTCATATTTTGCTGGTATAAACAACCGGTTGTTTCGTGAAAACAAAAGGTTGATTTTCTGAAAATAGCCTTAAAACAGAAATTTTATTCAGTTGAACAGAAAATCAATTGGTTGATTTTTCAGAACTTTTCACTCTACCTTCAAACTTTGAGAAAATCTTGTGAAAACAATTCACCCCCCTCTTGTTTAGGCCTCTAATTCTAACATTTAAACGGTTAAAAGTCAAAATAAAAGGTGGAAAACATGTGTAAACTATGGAAACACATAATTAAAATGGAAATACAAGAAAATGGAAAGAAAAAATGAAGAACATCAAGAACATGGTGCGATAACTCAAGAAAACCATGAACACAAATGAACACAACAACAAAAAATTTAAAAATTAAGGCTGATTTGAATCGTGTATTCTTGCTCTGATCGAGATGATGCATTGGTGTCTTGAGTTTGGCCTTGGATGAAATGGAGGCAGTAGAAGACTTGTAGATTTGTGGAGGAAGCACCAAAATGGGTATGGTTTTGGAGAAGATGAAGAGGTGGTTTCTAGGTGCAAGAGCCAAGAAAGAGGTTATACGAACTTCCTTGAGTTTCTAAAATGCAAGAGAGCATTTTAGAAGAGATACTTGGAGAGTAATGTGCTGAGAATTTAAGAAACAAAAATTCAAAACTGTGCTGACTCTTCACATAATATCAGACACTAAATAAGGAATAACTTGTGTCTTAATGCTCATTCTCACTTGTATTCTTCTCAATTGTGTCTTTTACGAGATTCTCTTTTTCTTCATTATTTACAATAACTTTAAATGTATTCAATATATTCTCATGAATATCGCTCTGCCATAACTTCATTATGCCCGTTGGAGGATCAATAAGGAAACATGTTCTTTTGCCTCCTCTACGTGTTGATGGTTCCTACAAACACATTTAGAAACCTTTGTGATTACTAGAGATATTAATATTTTCAATATCTTAGAAAAAATATACCACTGAATAATATTCTCTTAATATCTTTTAGAATTATCAATACATTCCATTTTTATATATTAATTCAAACAATAACAATATATTCAAGTTTATAATAAATCTTTTGCAATTTAATATCTCTTGAATATATTCCACATAATATGTTTCGAAAAACCTTTAAAAGACACATGTATGCTCTTTTTTTTAAATCATTTTCAAACAAAAAAACTAAATGTCTAATTAAAGTACAATGTGCTTGTGCAAAATATCTCTCAATAAGATATATTAATTTTACTCAGTTCAAAAGAATGTTTTCAATATATTGGACAAGGTAGTCAGTCACATGAAATATTTATTGAAATTTATTTGAAAACATTTTAAAATCTCAATTAAAACATTGTTTTGATGCAAATATAATTTATATGCCTCAATCAAAACGAGTTTAGGAAATATTTTAATAAACATTGTAAGCACATATGAAGTGAAATGATTAAGTTTGGAAACTTCTCTAACACTTGTTTGTTCATTTGATTATTGTCTAGTCTATGTAATGCTCATGCTTTATAGCGTATCGGTCAACGTGTTTCAACAACTTCGTCTTATATGTTTAGCTTTAAGCACATTGTGTTAGTTTTTGTCTAACAGAGAAGTATGACACTTGGTTCATTGAGTTTAGTTGTAGACTTCCTCTTCTAATGTTTGTAATGTATAATCTATACAACCTATTGCATCTTATGCATTCTTAAAGTTCTAATAGCTAAACACAATGTTTTGGTTTTTGTTATCATCAAAACGTATTTGAAAGTTTTATTGATGGCATCGTCTAAGACAGAATCATCTTAACAAACAATTCATTAATCGGGGACTATTAGATTGAACATTAGGCATGCAACAAGGACTGCTAGGCTCCACATTAGGCATGCAACGAGCTCGGTTGAACACCCCCAAACACATGAACAGGCTGAGTCCGCAAATAAAATAATCCTAAATGAGCTAAAGAAGAAACTTAGCATTGCCAAGGGAAGATAGACAAAAAAATTGAAAAAGGTTTTGTAGGCATACTGGTGTACGACCATATTTGCAACACAAGAAACGCCCTACAACCTTACATATGGCACAAATGCCATGATAATGGTAGAGGTTGGAGAGCCATCTTGAGGTGGAAACTGCTTGACCTTAACATCGATAACAAAAGCTTGGCAACAAATTTGGACCTTATCAACGAATTTAGAGACAAAACGCGAACTAGGGACGAGGCATGCAAGGTTAGAGAAACCATGAGATATAACACAAATGTACAACCAAGAGCATTCCACCAAGGTGACTTAGTTTGGATACTCCGCAGCGATGCAAGAAAGACAGATGAGAAATTCTCAGTCAAGTGGGGAGGACCTTTCTACATACAAAACGAAGGAAAAAATGGAGTGTATAAATTATAGCACCTATCGGGAAAGCATCAAGCATCAACTGAAATGAAAAAACCTGAGATATTATCAATGAACCTCAAGCTCCAAGTCGTAATACAAAAATTAAAAGCATTAGTCTAAGCCAACCGAGACTTATTACAAATTAAGCCCACTCAATGCGCAAAGTTAAAATGACATCTTGACAAACAAATGGAATTGGTCGATACTTGGAAAATAGAAAATTAGTATGTAGAATTAAAATTCAAAGATACAACGGTAACAACAATAATGAAGAGGTAATCAAGAAAAGATTTCATTAATAAAAAATCGAGCAATCTGTTTCGGTCATTACTTATACAAAAAAGAAAATATTATCTGAAAAGCGGGTACAAATATTAAGTTGACCGAAGCCAACACAACAAAAAAAAAAACAAAAAGAGGAAGAGGCAGTCGTCGCTACACTCTTAGTGATCGACAACATCCTTGGCATAGTCGGTCGCGGGGACATCATCAACGGGAATAAGTTCACCCTTGTAAACGTCCTTCAAAATAAACCTACTTTCATCGTCAGTGATGCTATACAAGAAAGTCGCCTTCCGGATGACTTGGTTAAACCCCTCTTCATGATTAACGAGGATGTAATCTTGAAGATTTGTCGACTCGGCCTCGACGTTCTCTCCTTTCGCCACGGCTAAATCACGAACAAGTGTCATCCGAGTGAGACTTCGCTCTAGCTCCTTGATGTCGGCCGCTAGCTTAGATCTCTCAGCCGCTAGCTTAAATGTATCATTTTGGAGCAAGGAATGCTCTTTCTCCAATAGGGCATGCTTGGTCTTCAAAGCCCCCAACTCTCTCACAAAGAACTCGGCAACCCGAGCCCTCATGTCCAATTCAGAATTGGCTTCGAAAGCCGCCCTCAAAGAGCTAGGAACTCGGTCAACTCTTACTTTAATTTCGTCAAGTTAGCTTGAGACACTTCAACCCAATTACTCTCTCCAGCACTCCAAGTAGGTTGAGACTAACTCAGTTGTAGATGCATAAAGGGTTAGAGAGAATCTTCACCACCTTAAAATTATTCCCATCAGCATAAAGGTCGACCGGTTGTCAGCGCCCTCAGAAGATGGTTGAACCCTCTTCGAGGATTTCCTTGGTGATTTCGAGGATTTCCCGCTCCTCTCCTTCCTCTTTGTTTTCTTCTTCTTAGTAATGGGTGGAGGGCTTAAATCAATGATAAGGTTAGAGGCTGGCATAACACCAGTCGGCTTGGGGGCAGGAGTTCTCAGACCAACCTCAGGTTTCCTACACCTTTTTTTGCGAACTTGCTTTAGCACTTGCATCATATCGGGAGCATGTTGAGCCATAACGCCTGAAAAACATAAGAAAATTAAGAAAAGTTAAAAACGACTAAGGAAACACATCGCAACAGAAATCATGCATACCATTGAAATCCACCCAGCGATGGGGGACTTGTAGATGACAAGGATCTTGCAGGTGGGCATCTTCCTCGACAGCCTATCCAACACATCAAAAATCGCTCGGTCTTCGACAGTCATGGAAGATTATGACCATAATTGATAGCGGGCCAGGTTCTAGGTCTAGTAAAAGAGAAACTTAGGATTATTGTTATTATCAAAGAAAAACTTAGAGCCACTCGGTTCAACCAAAATCTTAAAAAATCCACCTTTAAAATTCTTATAGGAAGAAGCAAAGGGTGAAAAAAGAAAGACCCCAACTGACTCACAAGGGAAACCAACCTATCAGATCAATTGGTTGACAACTATAATAATGAAGGGGAGAGATCTAGACACAACATCTCATATACCAGGTGAAAGGCCTATAACGCAACCCATGAATTCGGGTGGAGTTGCGTGGAAGCAACGTTTAAAATCTCAAGCACCTCCATTGTAAACTCGTCAAAGGGAAAACAAATATGAAGGTCGATAAATAAGAATAAAAAAAGAAATCTAAGGCGGCTTCCTCTCAACCATGACAGACATTGTCAATTGCACAATATCTCTCAACCAAGATGATACCGACCAACATTAACCATTCAAACCTCTTCATACCACATGAGACCAAGATCCCTTTGGTCATATACATCTAAGCACCTTAATAAAAGTTTAAGGAGTATTAGAAGTAAGACCATACACAATATCAAAACTTTAACCATCAAAATTGTGCTAACAAAGGCCCACAGGCACAAAGGCACAAAGGCCCAACCCATCCCAAAAATAAGTTGACCAACATCGTGCCAATGTCGCGTGGCAGTTTCTTCCTGCACCCCCATAAGGTTGCACAAAGATAAAACTGTCCCTATATAAAACTGTACATTTTTTTTTTGTTTTTCGGATTATGAAATCCAGTAAATTTTTGGATTGGCGCGTCCGGTAATCTCCGGGATTGGTGTTTCCGGGGTAGTACATGAATGACAGTGTTAATCCAAAATTAGAAAATGCAAAACATCCATAATTGAAAAAATATTCTTGATCAGCCAATCCATAATTCAAAATATGCATTCCGGATTCAGAAATCCATAATTGAAAAAAATCATTCAGGATCCACCGATCCATAATATAAATTAGACTTCCGGATTCAACAATTCAGAAATCAACAATTTATGCAAACTTTGCTTTCAGAATACCCCTTTATCCAGAAAACAACATGATTCACTTCCAGATTGATAAATCTGTAGCACACTTCCAGATCCCGAATTCAAATAACAGGTGAAGGTCAGTTTCGGAATTTACAAAATTTTGGGAGTACAAGAAGAAAAATGTAGGGGTAGAAAACCATTTACATGTACCCCAACATTCTAGCCGAGAATCAAGACCCAGATACAGATCACATCAGCAGGTACCCCAACATTCTGAAAACATCTGACCCAAACAGAAACAATTCCTTTATAAAAAAATAATTAAATCTCTTAATTTTCAAAATCTAGTTAATATTATTTATTTTATCAAATATTAACAATAGTTTGACAAAAAAAAATGTAAATTTACACGTGTCTCTTACTATTAATGCAAGATGGTATGAGGTGGGAAAAACCATATTCACTTGGTTTTAAAAAAAATAAAGAATTCAATCAAACTTTCTTATAATAAGAAAACAGAATCAACAAATTAAATTAAGAAAAAAAAGAGTAATTAAGAAAAAAATAGAATAACTAGTACTAAAATCTGAGATTTCTTAACACACTGTTATATCTAGCATGTTTTCATAATTTTTCATTATTACAATTTTTAAGGCATTATAATCATTTATATCTATATATGATAAAATAATAAAGTAATGGAATAAAACTGTGTAAAATCTTAAAAAACCGAGGCTTAAATGTAAATCGAGAAAACGGGATAGAAAACCATGAGAGTGTAATTTACTAAAAAAATCAATTAATAACATTTTATTTGCATTAGTGTTTGGGTAAAGCGACTAAGCAAGTATCTGAAGACTAGATCAGATCCTCATCTTCCTTTCCACTTTTCGCCATCAAAACGACTTTGTTTTTGGCACCAACAAACCCATCAGATCAGATCCGAACCTCTTCCGATTGGGATCACCGCCAAGTCCATGAGCACGCCAGCGATTTCAGGGGTAACTCTCCGCTGTCTCTTCGATCAGATTCTAGAAACTTCTCCATCTTGCGAACCTTCCCCATTTCAATTTCCATCTTTTGATTAGTTTTTGGTGGCAGGGCACGGGCCTCTTCACCGGCTTCACTCGGTTATGCAAGGGCCTTGCGGTGGTGCTGGTTTGCGGTCACATTGCGGTTCAGTTTTTTCCTTCGGCTGTTACCTACGTCGCTCTTATTCCCGCCAGGTACCGCATATTGCATTATTAAAATGTGTGTGATTTGTTTACTTTGCTCAGTGTTTGTTTTAGTTGTTGAAATTTTAAAGCAGGGTTGTGTGTGTGGAGGAGGGTGGAACTTAAAATCGAGAGTGGCAGACAATTAAATTCAAGAATTTTGTTCGAACACGTATATATGTGCATGAATGGCATTGATTAGGAAAATAGTATTTAAATGGAAAGTGGCATATGATTAAGGGTTTATTTGGATGAACTTCTTTATAAAAGCTTACTGGGGAGAAAGATAGAAAGACAAAAAATGGAATGAACTTCTCTATAAATAAACTAAATTAGCTTATGTACAAATTAAAATAAAAATTTAGAGAAACTAAGTGATAGAAATTCTACATAAGCTTATGTATAAGTTAAATATAAATTAGAGGAAACTAATTTCATTTTTTCTTATTTTTATCTCCTAAAAGTACTTATGGAGTACCTCGTCCAAACAGGTTCTAAACTTCAATCGGAAACACTAAAAGATGGTTGCATATAATTGGGTGATCATAACTTAGGCTCAAGGTACAAGTTAGTGGCTCATAATGCAAATGGCGTAAGTGTTTGATGACAGATTAAAACTGAAAGATTAATAGAAGGCAGTGGCTGCACACTAGCAGCAGTTCCTCATGAAGAACTTTTAGCAATAGCAAAACAGCAAAATCGATGTGTCTAAGTGTGAGACACTTAAAACTGTGTTATTGTAATGATGATTGTGAGATCCTAGCAGAGGTAGTCTGTGTTATTATAATGATGATTGTGCTCTTAAAAGGAGCACTAGCAGAGATAATTTGATGTGGAAATTTACACTTACTAGATTTAGTATTGTTTTTACAACCTATACTGTGAAAACAGACCAAATATATAAGAAAGGAGGGTTGAATTGTGTTTTAAGATTTTTCAAAAGCTTTTCGCTAAGCTTCATCTGATACATATGAAATTTAATATTGGACATATGCATTGTTAAGCAAGTTTTCTTATGAATTGCGTCTAATGAAGAGTTGTTAAACGCAACTACAAGCTAAAAGATGCACTATCCAACAAACCTTTCAAAGATCATTTCTATAAATATCTCCTTCCAAGATTAGTTAAATATTAATAACATGTAATGTAAAAAGGATAAGAGATTAGAGAGATTTACATAAGATATTTTTGTACTAGTTTGGCTGATAAACTCAGACTATATCCAGTTCTTGATCATCATGATCAAGATTCACCAACGAAGACTACTGTTGCAAGATACAAGTATTATTTGGATTTAACCACTTCTGGCTGAACAAGTATTCGTTGGACACAACCACTCATGGCTAAACCTGAGTATACTTTGGACCTAACCATTCCTGACTAAATCTAAGTATTCTTTAGATCGTAGCCACTCTTGGGTAAACCTGAGTATCCTTTGAAATGCAGCTACTCCTGGCTAAAACCACAAGTATTGTTTACCTACAGCTACTTCTCGCTAAACATGAGTATTATTTGGACAAAATCATTTCTAACTAAAGCACTTTGATTACAAAGGTTGTGATCTCAAAGATTACGAGTTTCACTCACTGAAAGAGATAAATGTCCTAAGACGGATACAAGATGATAAACACTCTTTTAGGTTGCTCTCGAACACGAATAATGTTGTTCCTCACAAATACAAGGCTAAGGATTGCTTAGGACTACAAGAGCTTTAACATTCTCGTCGTAATTGTTGTAGTCAACCTTTCTTCTTCAAAGATGACTTCACTTTATAAAGAGTTGAGTAGAAAAGAGCAATTGCAAATCCCTTTGGAGACGTTGTGAGGTTTGCGAGCCTTTCATCTTCGTCAACTGTTGTTTGACCACGTTCAAGGATGTAGACGCACTAAATGCTTTTCATGTAGCATTAAATGTACATCGCTTCTTTACGCAACTTCTCTGATACATGACATGACTTATCAGTCCTAGGCAAATAACTTCTTTCTTCCTTAGTGTAACACGTAGGTCCTGACACCACTGTTTTTTTTCTTTTTCAGATAAGTTGCTTGTGTGAATCAACTTTAAGCATGCTCTTCAAGAGATCTTAATGATGACAAAAAGTTGCAAGATCCTTTTGAGAAAAACAAAGAGACGAACATTCCTTGCACAAAGAATAAGCATTTATAAGTCTTCGATGTGTACCACAAATGCTCAAGGCTTATAAGACGAAGTATGCTTATTGTTTGTTCAAGCAAAAGCTTATCAGACGAAAAATATAACCAAAGTACTTGCATCTTTTTATATTAGACCTGGTGCTCAAATATATCTTCTTACACTTTGTTGTTTGAGCACAAAGTTTAAAGCAAGCAAAGGGTCGGTTAAACTTTGATCTAGCACATACTCTTGAGCTAACCTTTATCAGAAGTTTTATTCCACCCTATGCGCTATTCTTGAACTCAGAAAATTTCAATGGCCTCTTCAAGCAAGAATGAATACTATACGAACCTAGCAATTATTAGTTAAACTGTAAACTCAGAGTGACTAGCATAGCATACTACTTATCTTGATATCTCAAGATCTATAAATACAATGAGTGTGTAACAATGATCAGATTTAAATTAAAACTACCCAACAGTAAAAAATGTACACAATTAACAAGTTATAGTGCAAGAGAAATATCTATCTGATCTAAAATGAAGCTATTTTACAAAAAATGTCAAAACACATGTAAATCAGAACTCTACACTTACAAATAGAGAGAGAAGAGTTTTCAAACATCTAATAACTGCTCAGTAATAAAAACTTTTACCCTTTTTTGTTATACAAAATGCTGATAAAAGGAAAGTTTTAAAACTTATAATATCTATCTGCTAACACAATTTCCTAGGTTTTGGGAATGGTGTTGTTTTTCAGACAAGAGATCAGATTCAGGTTTTGTTAACTGAATACAGATTTCATTTTGGCTATCTGCTTGTTCAGTTCTCCATATGAGTGTGATTGTGTAGCTTACCTTTCCATTGATATTTCAAAATTCTCTTTTAGAACTTATTTTCCTGTTTGTTCATTTTGCAGGACAATCCCATTTGCCTGGAATCTCATTACTGCTGGTTATGTTGAACAGTCTACATATGGGGTATGCACATTGTGTTTTCCGAACACTATTAATTTATTACCTGACTTGTAAATCTTGCTTTTAAGAAAAACTTTTCAATATTATAGGTAGTAATCAGCACATTGGGTCTCCTGTTTATTGGGAAGCTGCTTGAACCAGTATGGGGCTCCAGGGAATTCTTTAAATTCATCTTTGTCGTTAATCTTCTAACTTCAGTGTGTGTATTCATCACTGCTATTGCCTTATACTACATTACAAGGCTGGAGACTTACCTGTATGTATATAATACAATCCGAGATCATTTTTTTCTTCTGCTGCTCATGATGTTTTGTTTTATTTTTCTTTTAGTGTATTATATTTCTCTCTTTCTCACACATTGTGCTGCATTGTCTCTCCACTATATAATTAAAAGCTAAATGGAGGCCCATTTTAAGTGTGATTAGTTGTGCTCTTTTGGCTTTGACATGTAGAAAACATTTTTTGTTCAGGATATCAGCTAAAATCAATACTTAATAATAATTAAAACAGAAGTTTCATTTTGGCGGTCCCCCAGACATAGGCTATCTGTTGAATCTTATTGACAGACATAAGCTATCTGTTGAATCTTATTAACAGACATAGTCTATCTGTTGAATCTTAACAGACATTCGATTTTCTTTTTCCACCTTGAACAAATTGTTTTGATCTTATTTTCCTCTTGGAATGTTCTAGTTACATGCCACTTTCTGGATTTCATGGAGTTATATCTGGTTTCTTGGTTGGCATCAAGCAAATTATACCGGATCAAGAGCTTCCTTTCATCAAGATAAAAACAAAGGTTTGATACACCAATCCTCTTCTTCTTTATTACTTATGAGCAATAATAGGTTTATGAAAATGCCCTAAATTTGTTGCCACTTACATCTCTTCAGTGGTTGCCATCTATCACTTTATTGCTTTGCATTGCTATTAGCTTCTGGACACTAGAGGCTACAGCATATCTTCCTACGATTATATCTGGAACATATATAAGCTGGATTTACCTTAGATACTGGCAGAGGAAACCAGAAACGAAACATAGGGGTGACCCGAGTGAGGATTTTGCTTTCTCCACATTTTTCCCTGAATTGTTAAGGTAATTCTGGCTTTTAGTTTGCACAAAAAATTAGTGATTAATTGTTGAATTGTCTTTCTAAAAATGAAGAAACTTTTTTTTTTTTACTGTCTTGTAGACCGGTTATAGATCCTATTGCATCAATTTTTCACCGAATGCTGTGTGGAAGATCTGATACTTCTAATGATGGGCAAGGCTACACTCTGGAAAGTGAGCCTTTACCAGGTTCAGATTCAATTGAGGCATCTAGGAGAAGGTGATTCTATATTTCCGTTGTTAATTTTGATTGGGTCCAGTAGTATATATTGTCAAGCAGAAATTGCACCTGTGAAGCAATGCATGAGGAAAAATGAAATAAAAAAATAATAGAGTGCATACTTTTTCTTGCTTTATTTTATCTAAAATGGAAAATGTTGTTATTCTCAAATTTCTAGTTGCCATTTATCTTCATGCTCTGCATGAAAAACAAATATAGAAGGAAAGGTATTAGAAACAAAAGCCTTGCTTCAGTCTATTAATATTTAAACTGTTTGTCATGTAATGATGGCTTACCAGAGACCTTTTCTTTTGGTTTGGAAGCTAGTGAGATCTATGTTATACTAGAATCTATGTAATTGAATTTTTAGGTATTCCGTGTTATTGCAACGCTAACTAAAGCAACCATATTTAACTAATGTTGGTGCATTATTTCAGATCAAGAGTGGAGAATTATTTCTCGGAGACTAGATTTTTATTCTAATATTTTTGATAAAACATCTTAATACTATTCCAAAATGGCAGATTTTTTTTTTCTTTTCTGGGGCTAGCGGGGAGTGATTCTTTTTAATTCCTTGTCTTCATATTTTTGCATTATTTTGAGTTTTTATAAGCAGCAATAAGAACTGTTGCAATCACTGTTCTGCATAACATTAACTTAGCATGGCAACTGGTACTGTTGATTGATGCAGATAAAGAGGTGCTCGAGCACTGGAGGAACGATTGGCTGCGGAGAGGTTGGCTGCTGCACGACGTGAGTTGCAAAGAGAATCCGAGGAAAATGTATAATTCAGCAAACATCAGTGATTGATATTCCCAGGTCGTACAGTAATTAATTATAGAATTTTTGTTAGGTCAAGGAAGATTTAAGGAGCATTTTGGCTTGGATAATCTTTATCTTTACAAAAACCAAAGGTTTCTCTTTTGTCAGATAAATATAAATTACTTTCTTTCTGTGCTTTCTTTTAGTTTATATATATTATTTTTAGCTTTTACAGTCTAAATTTTCAGGGATTTAAATAAATTAAAATATTTATTAGGAATAAAGTACAGGAGTTTCAAATGTAAAGATTAAAAATAAAGTTTGTTCATTTTGTTTATTCTAATATATTATTGGTTATTGTACTATATCTATTTTATTTTGTTTTTTAATTTTGTCATCTTAATTTTGTAATATGAAATTTTACCATTCTAGTGTTTATGGTTAGGATTTTACCATAAAGTAATGATGTGATAAAGAAAATGTTATATTATTAGGTCACACGATGCTAATGGATATATTATAGTGATGTGACATGTTTTGTCACAAGATAAATACAGAGCGATACATTTGGAAATGAAAATTATAAAATTTTATATAAAAAGAAAACAAAATGTAATTACGTATTTAATATAGGATTAAATATATTTTATGTTTAAAAATTAATATTACATGGGTGATGATACAAAATCGTTATTAAATGTTAAATTATATAAAAAAAATAAACTAAAATATTATTTTTTAAAGTTGGATGACTAAATTCATCTATTTAAAAATAAAAGGACCAAAATCAAATTTGAAGCTAAAAATATACTTCTTTTCCTCTAATGTAAAACTATTATTCCAAATTAATATTCAACATTTTAAGTTATTTTTGTCATATTATGCCACTTATATACAAAAAAGTAATTAAAAAATAATTTATGTTTTTCTGTTCCCAACTTGACATCGATTTAGGATGTTACTGTTAGCTAAATTTAGTTGTCTTAAATTTCATTTGTAACGGTTTTTAATAGCTAAAGTTTGCAATTTTAAATATCATATATTTTTGCAGTGTATATTTCATACATAATTAAAGGAGAGGAAGATAATAAACGTGTTTTTCAAGTTTTAGTACATTAATGACGATAGGAATAATCACATTTAAAATATAAAAGTCATAGCTATTAACTTTAGCTATTAAATTTATGAAAATCATAGAAAAAATCACATCGAAAAAGTTATACCAAACAAATCAAAATCACATGACATTAATTAATACACCTTAGAGGTGGTAAACTTTACATTTTGATAATTATACACTTAAAATCAAATATTATTACAATTTTTTCCCATCAGGATAACGTATAAAATGAACTTATGATATATTATGCAGACAAAGATCACGTTATTATTAACACAAATTTACTTGGAATCAATTTGTAAAATCACATTGATTCAAAAACGATTCCCCGTTCATATGTCCAAACATACACAAAAAAGTAGTTCTTTGAACATGGCTCAACGTTAGTGACTTGGAAGGTGAACATATTTTGTTGTTGTACACTCATATGTAGACATCATTGATCTGTCAACAACAAATTATGCCTTCAACACAGTCTCTTTCCTCATATGTTCCTTCAACAAGGTTATGCCTCATTCTCCAAACGGCTCTGCATTGATGCAAAAGAATGCATCTGATCTGAACTTTGATATGTACATAAGCTGTACATTTGAAGTGGTTGATAAAAAACCATTATCTTCATATCTCCTCACTAGCACCAGTGTGTCTCTTCTCAAAGGAAAACTCTGATGAACTAACTCTGATTTCAATCTGAGAGCTGGTAGGAAATTCTGGTGCTGAGCTTGAGCCTGGCTCCATGACTTGCATTTGAGTTTCTTCAGCTGCTGCATGGTTGCTTGTGGAAGGTGAGCCTTCAACATCCCATTGTTCATTTTCATAGTTTGATGTCCTTGGAGATGTTTGTGCACTGTCACTTCTACCAGCAAGGTGTTTTTGCAACAGATGCATTGGAGACATACCATATGTTGGGGTTGATGGCTTGCTTGAGAATGGTGTGTTTTGCTTGCTGTTTTTGACTTGCTTTTTGGCAGTGCTGTGCCAGTTCTTCAGTGCTGATGCCACTCTCTGATTGAAGATGGTAGGCTTCATGGTTGAACCCATCTGCAAAACATAATGAAATCAGTGGATGATTTTTTAGTTTTGTGAATGGAAAAAATATATAAGCATGGATAGATTTTGTAGCAAGTGAGACCTGTGTGACTAGAGCATATAGAGGTAATGTCACATAGCTGCATAGAACTTGTATGACAACCCTGCAAATTAAAATTGCCACTTCATTGTTAGGTTTATATACAATGTAATAAATTAATGGTTGGTTGGTCTATATATTACAAGCAAACTTACCCCATTGTAAGTCTTATGGCAACATCTGCAGTTGTTTCATGGAAGCAAGAGTCTAGGGAGAATTCATACTGAAAAAGAAAATATGGAGAAGTTAGGAAAAATGAGAAACTAAAACTTGTCTTCAATCTAAGGCACAAGTTGAAGAGAACTTGGTGAAGATAGATAAACTTACAGTACTCCAAGAGAAAAATGCCAGTTGAAAAGCATTCTGCAACATGGAAGCAAACAAATAAACTTATTTTGAGAGCTAAAGAATTGTGTAGATGAAAGAATGTAAGGAAGAGAAATGGTGAAATTACCTGAAAGAGCACAAGATGAATGAGAAAGAGGAGGAGACGTGGGCGATTGAACCAGAACAGGTCATCTCCTGGCTCAACCAGAGGTGCACCTTTGACAACTTCCCCTCTGTCTGTAATCCTCAGTCCCATCTTTGTTATGATCATTTGAAGTTTAGCACCCACTAATAAGATTACCTGTGAAATTTACATTAAATTTGATTCAGTTATATATGCTTTTACATCAAGAAATGAAATATAGAAAGGCAACATTAACATAATGAGTAGTTTGTGCTTACAACAAATGGGATGAATGGAAGCCAATAAGAAGAATACCACCCTGCACAAAGAACAAATACTTTAAGCTATGAATTGTGGAATGAACTGGAACAATCACAGTTCACAACAAACTTTGTTCTAGTGCCAGAACATATTCAATCAAGTTCATATGTTCAAAATTAAATTCTACAAAAATCATTTCTCCTTAACTTTATGACAAACAGACCCTAAATTGTTTGATAATTATAAGATGCGAGATTAAATTTGGTTCTTATTAAATTTGGTTCTTAGTACATTTTAAACCTAACTCAACCTTATAAAACCGGTTCATAAGATAAAGTTTAAACTCATACTATACTATAAAATGTCCCTCAAGCATAAAATTAATTTAGGAAGTTCAAAACGGCTTACCATGAGTATTTGTGAGAAGGAATAGCACAGCAAAGAACCATATCACTGGGCTGCAAGATACAAAATTATGGAGGTTAAAACGATGAGTAAATGAATAAAAGCAAAGCAAAAACAGAACATAAGCATACCTTATTCCCACAACAACTTTAAAATCCTTCTCCAGTGATCTTTGGATGTACTTTTGGAAATCAAATCTTGCATCACTTCCCGGTGCCAGATGCGCCTAAAATCTCAACTATCTTAGTCTTTCTATTTTTCAACACCCAAAAGGTGAAAAAACAAATTGAGCTGTAAACACATTTTCTAACCAACTCTGTTACCGAAAGAGAAATATAAATTTTGCTGGATTCCACTATTTTTTTTTATAATTCTGTTATTGGTACGAAGTGTCTACTAATTTTGTCATATTTAATATTTTAAAAATAATTTAATTGTATTAATTAATTTTACTACAACAAATTTCTATAAATTTAAAAAAAAAAATTTAACTTTTAAATATAACTCACCGTGATGAATCCATGTCGTAATGTCAAATAGTCGACTTTGGTGGCTGATCCAAAGAATTGTCGGAAGAAACTAACCTGATTCAATCAGCGTAGAAAGACAATAATTAGAAAAATGAAGATTTCTTTATTTACGGGTCAAAGACTAATTAAACACTTTGAATTCAAAATTTTTGGCTAATAAACTCGTTTTAGGAACTTGATTAGCATAATTATTGATATCAAACAAATTTGTGCTTACTATCCATAACGAAATTGTTGACTGACTCCATGGATTCAAGTGTCTTCTTCCAAATGTTGTGTCCCTTGCAAACCTGAACCTCTCAGGATCTGTAATATGTACACATTTAAAAACTGCAGAGTCAGAGATGGACCATATAATATAATAAATGGCTGAAAGAAATAAAAAACACATTTCACATTATATACCTTTATATGAAACCAAGATCAACATGGCTACTACATTATATTTTTTTTATATATAAAATTACTAGAATAAAGATGCCTTCATATATAGTCTTCAAAATTATGTATATGGTATTTTTTTTTTTTTAAATTTTGATGATTTTCATAATAATTATTTTTAAAAGGCTAACAAAAGATAAGTATATTTACTTTAAAATAATATTATAAGATTTTCCCACACTTTCATTATGGAACTAATTATGTATACTTTTGATACTTATTTTATGCATCTTAATGGTAG
>Ga0123341_1000794_pt1 | contig 21557 bp, 14 predicted proteins | sample Turbeapinknodule_FD_89959 | JGI IMG/M metagenome (GOLD analysis project Ga0123341, IMG submission 89959) | Root nodule microbial communities of legume samples collected from Mexico - Turtle bean Mexico pink nodule | ecosystem: Host-associated > Plants > Roots > Nodule | place: Mexico: Nepantla...
ATATAATATAAAATAAAATGAGTCAATGTGAGATTCGAGTACACTGTGTAAAATTAGAAAAAAATAGTTTCTCGGTGGTTTTACAAAGAAGGGTGAAAAAAGAAAACCAAAGCTTGAATTGAGCTCACATTTTGCTGTTGAAACTGAAAATGGTTGTAGAAAGCAAGATTGGGAAAGCGAAGTGGGTAGAGGTGATGGAATATTGTGTGAAGCAGTTATTCAAAGAAATGAAAGAGGCTAAGGCAGAGAGGCCAAATCTTTCTCTGTTTATTGTTTTCAATTACTGGTTTTGGTTTTGCTTCCAATTCGTGCCTTCTTTTTGTTGGCACCTAAATTGAAATAACCGTTTTTAAGCTTTATTTTTTTCACTATACTGCTTATTAATCAATGAAGAGAATGACCCAAGAATCAATTTCTAAGTTTTCAGGTCTCCATCAAATTTCATGTTCTACATACATCATTGCAGCAATTAGTATTGAATATCATAGATTAAAACATATTTCGATAAATATGTTTATAGTTTTTTTATTCTATTTACATTTATGCTAAAACTTGGGCTATAATCATGGAAATAATTAAAACTTTATTAACTTTACTGTTATTATTTTCTTGACTATCATGATTACATGTATCTTGGAAGAAGAAAGAGAACGCATGAAAAACAAACAGATGGAAACTCTTGCACCGTTGCTTGCTTGGTTCTTCACGTGGGGAAGGATATGCTTTCCTTTCATCTGTTTCTTATTTGTAATCTAGCTATGAAAAGACGGTTAAGATTAATAATTCATGCCCAAGTGGGTCCCTCACCATTGCTATTTAAACAATCAAACCACGCTTCTCTTCTTCCATACTCTTCGTTTCACCATGTTCACGGACATTGCTTGAAGCTCAAGTCGAACTTCGCTTACTTGATCGAAGACCGTGTTTGGATCTCGGGGAGATGTTTAACTGTCTGTGCCTTAATCCGTTCATTTCCGTCTCTTCAACCATTGCCTGCACCATTCACGTAATTCACTATCTTCAACTTTTTCTTATGCTGCTTTCTTGTTTCTATTCTCTACAAATTTTATGTGGTTTTCTTGGCACTGTTTTGATTTCAAGCAAACCTGCATTTTGGTTCCTTTTTAATTTGTTTTCTTATCCTTAGTGGAAAAACCTTAACCCTAGATTTCTCAGGTTCCTTCTAGAATTTATAGTCTGAAGAAGTAAGTAATCAGTGAAGTACTTATTTTAGTTCATTTCTATTTTTATAGTATGAGTAAGAGGTTTTTGAGCACCGAATCATGATTACCTCAAGCACTACCTTGTGTTTATCAAAATCTAATGTGAATGATAGCTTTCCATACTCTCTCTGGGCAGACTGTGAGAAGCAGGCAGCATCTTGCACCACAAAAGTCAGTTGATCTTGCTGTTGGCTATCGGAATCCACTTGGATATGGGTTCGGATCTGGATTGAGAAGATCACTGCACGAGATGGTATATTTGACCATGTTTCATGTCTCTTATTTCAAAAGTTAAACAATTAGGGTCAATGTTTCCTGAGAAACTTTAGAATTGTCTGTTGCTTTTATGAGAATCAATTTGCTTCTGGAATATAGTTCGGTATGTTTGGTACTGTGGCGGCCAGTTCCTAATTGTAATTATGGATAAAGACGAACATATTAAAGGTAACAACTAACAAATTCAACGTGTTTTACAGCGTGCTAAACTCTTTTCCTTTTTTCTATTTGTCACTTCGAGATAGAAGTGAATGATCAAAGTGAATTAAGTAGAATGACATTGAACATTTAGACTGAAGTCTGGCGGATTTGCCACATTTGTTTAGAAATGAAAGTTTCTATGTCTTTTATACGCATATGCTGCATGTGGATAAGTTGTCTCGGTGTGTTTTCCTACAACTAGGTCAGCTCTCATTTCAAGGGTGTAGCTGTTATGACAGATGACAAATCAACAATATCATCCACTGAGGAATACTTAGAAAACATTGGCATCTTTTCTATTGATCCGTCCCTAAAGCCATATAAAGATCACTTCAAATATAGACTGAAGAGATATGTAGAGCAGAAAAAGCTTATTGAAGAATATGAAGGAGGTCTTGAGGAATTTGCCAAAGGTGGTTATGATTCTCGGCATTGTTTCATGTTTGTTTTTCTTTTCTATACATTTGCTGTGCATGCAAAATAATATAGCTGCTAAGTACACTACTAATGTTTATCCATGTCTTGTATCATAACTGTGTTTCAACTGGATTGATTTCTTTTTAAAGGCCTCACTGATTTGATAGATTGATTCTATCGACAGCTTTATAATGTTTGCGTTTCTTTTTCACTTCCCTTTTCTTCTCAGGTTATTTGAAATTTGGATTTAACAGAGAAGAAGGTGGAATTGTGTACCGTGAGTGGGCACCTGCTGCTCAGTAAGTTATATATTTGTCAAGTATGTGTCATTGTTTTATTTAATAATTTTTTCAGATTTTACATTTCTTCCAATGCAGGGAAGCACAAATTATTGGAGACTTTAATGGATGGGATGGTTCAAACCACCAGATGGAAAAAGATCAGTTTGGTGTCTGGAGTATTAAGATCCCTGATGTTGATGGAAATCCAGCTATACCACACAGTTCAAGAGTGAAGTTTAGATTCCGCCATGGGGATGGAGTTTGGGTTGATCGCATCCCTGCTTGGATAAAATATGCCACTGTTGATCCAACCAGATTTGCAGCCCCATATGATGGTGTCTACTGGGATCCACCCCTTTCAGAGAGGTCACATTATTCACCTGTTGAATATCTTTGGACTTTTTTCTTTAATAAAAATTAAGCATTGCATCGGAAGGATCAATACTAAAAGGGACTTTGGTATATGCCACAGATTAACTGAATTTAAAATTGTGTAAATAATTTCTTACAGTTTTAGAGAGTCAATTTTTTTTATAGCATTCAATTGAATTATAATTAATTAAAGGTTTGGATCCAAATGAACGTGGTTATTTTAGTTGCATTATAAATAAAGTCTCATCTGAGGCATAAATGAATCTAGATGTACTGTGATATATGATTTATTATAAAATAAAATATAATTTGTTTTTAGTAATGAATGCTACCAAAATCCCATCAACTGTCATTATTTGAAATTGTCACTTCAAATCGTGGGTTGATAAAAAAAAAATACTGATTTCAAATGCGAGTTTTAATAGAATCCATGGATGAATCAACAGATTTCCACCTTTTTTATATTCCATATACGCTAGCATGTTTCATTCCTCTTTTCTGTCTGGTCATTAAAGAAAAAAAACATTTGTTTGTTTGGTGTATAGCTTGCAACAGAATGAGGAAAATGTCTGTTGGATTTAAAAGTTGTAGATTGTTCAATTGGATCGAATGATCCTACCATTCCTTTATATATATATATTTGTTCATTTATGTTCATTTGTTCACTTTCTTTTCTGTTCTGCAGATATCAGTTTAAATATCCACGTCCACCGAAGCCAAAGGCCCCGCGGATATATGAGGCTCATGTGGGGATGAGTAGCTCTGAACCTCGCATAAACTCTTACCGGGAATTTGCAGATGAGATTTTGCCCCGTATTCGAGCAAATAACTATAACACAGTCCAGCTGATGGCCGTGATGGAACATTCTTATTATGCATCATTTGGATATCATGTGACAAACTTTTATGCTGTGAGCAGTAGATCTGGAACTCCTGAAGATCTTAAATATCTGATAGATAAGGCCCATAGCCTAGGTTTGCAGGTTTTGATGGATGTTATACACAGTCATGCTAGTAATAATATTACTGATGGACTCAATGGCTTTGATGTTGGCCAAACTTCGCAAGATTCTTACTTCCATACTGGAGATAGAGGTTATCATAAGTCGTGGGACAGTAGGCTCTTTAACTATGCTAACTGGGAAGTTCTTCGTTTCCTTTTATCTAATTTAAGGTGGTGGCTTGAGGAGTTTGAATTTGATGGATTTCGATTTGATGGAATAACATCAATGCTGTATCATCACCATGGAATCAACATTGCTTTTACAGGGGATTATAATGAATATTTTAGTGAAGCAACAGATGTGGATGCTGTTGTCTATCTGATGCTGGCTAATTGTCTGATCCACAGTATTTTGCCTGATGCAACTGTAATTGCTGAAGATGTTTCTGGCATGCCTGGAATTGGTCATCAAGTTTCTGGTGGTGGAATTGGTTTTGACTATCGTCTAGCCATGGCTATCCCTGATAAATGGATTGATTACTTGAAGAACAAGAATGAGTACTCATGGTCAATGAAGGAAATCTCTTGGAGTTTAACGAATAGGAGATACACTGAGAAATGTGTTTCCTATGCTGAGAGCCATGACCAGGTATGAGCTCTGCTACTGTATGTTCAGTGTTACCTTTGTAATGGAAATACTAAAAGAATTTATGCAAAATTAAATTTGTGAACAGAAAAATGATGGAAACTGGAGGGACACAATCATTAATTTATATATTTCATTGTTTTTAACTCCACTACTACCAATGTTCTATGATTTTTGCCTTGGGCAGGCCATCGTTGGGGATAAGACTGTTGCATTTCTCCTGATGGATGAAGAAATGTATTCTGGCATGTCTTGCTTGGTTGATGCTTCTCCTATTGTTGAGCGAGGGATTGCTCTTCAGAAGGTTGTTTACCTGATCATTAAGATTACTGCAGTACATCATTTATGTAGAAATTAAATTGCAAAGATGCTAATGCAATACATAATTATTTTTGTTTTATAATTTCATTGGAGTTTTTGTTATCTCAATCCTTTCAGATGATACACTTCATAACCATGGCATTGGGTGGAGAGGGCTACCTTAATTTCATGGGCAATGAGGTGTGTGTACTGCTTCACTCTTCTTCCTCCAAAACTGTTGTTCACTGTTTTATTATGGTGCAGCTATAATGAATGGTTTTTACCTATATCACGCATTAGCATTTTTTTAAGTTATATTCATGAGGCCTTTTTTAGTTTGGCCATCCGGAGTGGATTGATTTCCCAAGAGAAGGCAATGGATGGAGTTATGAGAAGTGCAGGCGACAGTGGAATCTGGTGGATACAGATCACTTGAGATACAAGGTAATAATATATTGATTTATTTATTTGTGTAGTGGTAGTTTTTTATGGGGTCAGCGGTGGGTACCCATATGAATTCACCGAACACAGCATTGCCATATCTCTTTTGTGGCTTCATTTCTCAGACTTCTTTGAAAGTTTTATTAATTTTAACATCATTGGAATCCTTGAATTGTTGTTATCCTAGGATGAAGGAAGTATATCTTTTAAACATTAATGTCTTTGAATATGCCTGAGTACCAAACCATTTATTCAAATTATTAAAATTGTAAAAACCCTAATACATTTGGTTAAAGCAAATGATGAAAATATAAATCTGTAAGATACAAGGGTTTTATTGTTTGCATATTTTCATGTATGATTTTAGTATATATGATAAAAAAATGGTGTGAACAGATACGAGTAACATTTAATTTCTCATCAATTTCGGAATTCATGAATTAGAATTTATTGTTACAATTGGAGTATCTGTGTTAGTTTTGTTTAAACGATATGCTTGGGCTTAGGCATGGTTATTTCAGATCTTCATTTTCTCAGAATAATGTGGTAAAAAGTTGGGCACTGTCATTGAGCATATTTTGGTGAGGTGCAGGAGGGAACTGTGTGATTTTATCATGTGGAGCCCTCTTTTTCCTTTCTGCAGACCTCTGTTTATTCTCTTTTCTTCTACATATTTGTTACTTATCCAACATATCTGTTATGATTTTGTTTTTGAAAATTGTGCAGTTCATGAATGCATTTGACAGGGCAATGAACTTGCTTGATGATAAATTTTCATTTCTCAAATCAACAAAACAAATAGTGAGCAGCGCACATGATGAAGACAAGGTGAATATGCCCCCAATGATTCTACTATACTCATTCATAATTTGATATTTTTTGCCACTTGCTGCTATTCAATTAAGAGACTTTCCTTATATCATGATTGATCAAAATAAAACTGCTTCCAAGTTTCAAGAAAGTAATATAGGTGTTGTGTTGGGAACATAACGTGAACAAGGTATTCCTCAAACATTTGTGATCGAAGAACATTGTCTACTCTAAGACTTCGTTTGCTATTTTATAATTAACTGCCTAATAATTTTTACCTTTATAGGTTATAGTCTTTGAGCGAGGAGATCTGATATTTGTATTCAATTTTCATCCAGAGAATACATATGAAGGGTATGCAACCTATGTTCAATTTTCCTTTGTGTTTTAAGAGATTTTAATTGCAACAGGTTGTGTGTGCTTCGTTTCTTGTATGGGAGATTTATAAATTTTACTGTAGTAATAATTGTTAACCAGAAATGGAAATGACTACTGAAACTATGACCATGCAGGTATAAAGTTGGATGTGACTTGCCTGGAAAATATAGAGTTGCATTGGATAGTGATGCTTGGAAATTTGGAGGTCATGGAAGAGTAAGGAACTCTAATCTCTTTGGCGGTAAACATGAGTATATATAAACTATGGTCAGTCCAAGGAGAATGCCACCCTGTCATTCCCAAAATTGTTTTAAAATTACAGTAGATCTTCCTTTAAGTTTTTATTTTTAATAAAAATATCAACCAGTAAAACTTTATTTTACTTCCCACACCTTCTCTATTATGCTTGAGTCTCATGGTTTATTAGCCAAGTCGCACTTCTGAATAGCAATGATGTGTGGATGGGGTTGGAGAATAACTATAAGGTGTTCTGATTCCTTGAAAGTGGTATTGAAGTACAAAATGGCTGAGAGGTGAGGAGAGTTGAATGGGAGGGTCAGTTGAGATGAGACACGATACATGGCACATGGCACAGGGCTGTGATTTTTAGAGTTCAATTCAATTGCTGTTATTTGATGGTTATGAATATACCTTTCTTAATTTTTTTAGATTGATCATTTCCTATTATAGGTGGGGCACGGTGTAGACCACTTCACGTCTCCAGAAGGCATACCAGGAGTCCCTGAAACAAATTTTAATAATCGCCCTAATTCATTCAAGGTCCTCTCCCCTGCTCGTACTTGCGTGGTATGCATATGGTTCTCTATTGTTTTTAATTGTCCTCCTTTATCTGGTTTATTTGCACAATGAATTTTTGTTTTTTTTTCCCATTAAATACCTATGATAACTATAATAGTTTGCATTACTAATTTATTGGGACTGGAAATTGAAAATAATAAGATGAATAAGAAATGAAGAATCTCTATCTGTGATGTGAGTGATTGATTTTTTTATGTTCCCAGATTAAGTTTGAGCTGCTGCCATGTAAGGTTTTCTTTTGCTCTTTTCTTAAAATGCCAATTGCTAATTCAATTTGAAAATCTCCATAGGTATACTATAGAGTGGATGAAAACCAAGAAGGCAGCAATGACAGTTTGGTTGGGCTAGAAGACACTTTTGCTGCAGCAGATGTAGCAAAAATTCCTGATAAATCTGCTTCTATAGAGAGTGAATATAGCAATAATTTGGATGGGGTGAAAGAGACATCAACTTCAGCCCAAATTTCTGTGGAAAGTGAAGTTATCAATTTGGATAAGGTGGGAATAGTGGCAGCTTCTTTGGATAGGGAAATTTAATCGAGGGGGAAATTAGGGTTTTACTGGCTTCCTGAGCATGGAATTCAGGGAACTGCAATTAAGCAGGTCTTTGGAGGTTATAAATAAACTTGATATGAATTTTGTACAATGTTTGGTCTTCCAATCATGTATATTATCTAGAAGATGTAGAGATATGATAATCTTTCTCAACTGTAAATATTAGCAATAAACAAAAAGGTTGGCAGCTCGAAAAAGGCCGTGAAAGAGAAAAACAAAAATAATCCATTTTCGCACTAAACCGAACTAAATTGAACTGAATTAAAGTGATTTTGACAACATTCAAAATCTTAAAGAAAGATTTAAAGAAAAAAGATATAGACAAGTTCTTGGAATTTTGAAAATTTGACCTGAAACTATTGATCATTGTTTACTGAGGATCAATTTGTTTTGAAGTAATTCACACTAACAGAGAGAAATTATGCCCCAACAAAAAAAAAATCATCCAACCAATAATGGATGTATAATATCATATAATTTATCATACGTGAATCTGAAGAAGATGATCTCAAATAACTGTATTGCTTATTTGGAGGTAAAATTTAACAAAATGAGAGAACAAGATACAACCTTGAACATCAAATTAACTGAAGTTCTCTCCTCAGAAAAAGAAATAAAACCTTCAGTTTTAAATCCTTCTTGCTCTTGTTCCCATTTTCTTCTCCCCAGCCATAATAGACTTGTCAGATTTTGTGGCGAGAGGAGGTTTTTTGTTTTCCTTAGTCATGCTTCTGAGCATGTACCTTGGTGTTTCACTCACCCCCGCAGAGTAAGCAGCAGAAATAGATTTTCTCAAACTTCCATTCTTTCTCACACTATTCTTCTTTCCAGATTCCACTGAAACTCCAAGAACGCGGATTGGTTTAACCTTACCTTCATCCACCACAGTTACACTTCTCTTTCTCATAAGCCTCTCGTTCCTTCTAGCAGAATACTCGTCGTAGAATTTCCCCCTCTCAAAGAGAACACCTGATCTCACACCGCAAGAATTGCCACCCGCCTCCATATTCGCGTGACTGACTTCGTCGCCGACCATCTTCGCCAGGGCCCGTAACTCGCACGAGATTGTGCGGTACTCCGGTCGCATATTCGGAGAGAGAGTAGGCTTCTGAGATTTGGTCAAAGAACCTGCTTCAAATCAAACACACACAAAAAGGTAAATAAAAGGAGAAAGGAAATAAAATATTGAGGGCTTAAAGAAGAAAAACCTGGTGGAGTTTGAAGAGAGAAAGAGTCTGATGAGTGGACAGCATGAGGCGGTCGAAGACGTAACGGAGATCTGGGCAATGGAGGCTTCCTCATGGTCGAAGCTGAATACATGATTGTTGAATCAAAGAGTACCTTCTGATGTATTGTCTCTCCCTTTTATTATTTTATTCATCAGGAGAATAGGTTTAAATTGAAACACATGTAGGAGCCTCTACAACGGTCATATTTTGGATCCCACGGTTCACACACATTCTTTATTTCAAACATTGAATCTTCTTTCTATTTATTGTTGTTGTTATTATTATTAAATTATTAATTAATGCTTTTGATTTATTTTATTATTTGTTTCTCTTTCTTTCTTATTGGTCTTGGACAGTAAACACACTGTACCTAAGTAAGTTCTGATAGTTTTGTTTTTCTGTTAAATAATTTTATTATACATAGAGACTGGAATTTAGTTTGACTATTTTATATTGCACATTTTTTAATATTTTGTGTGCTCTTATTTGCATTTGATTAACAAGTCATTTTCTACTATTGTTCTGAGCATTTCATCTAGCATTTATTTTCTTTATCTTTTAAGTTCACAATAAGTTGCTCTATTTAAAGAAAAATATTTGGATAAGTTTTGATTCCCTATATCATTTTGTGTAAATGAATGAAAAGATTTTCTTGACGTCACAATTCAAATAGTTTAGGGAATAAGTTTTTGAAGATGTCCACACACCGGAGCATATATTTTTGTTAACGTTGTTGTATGCTTGATTAATCTTGTGTTATAGGATCATAATAATTTATAGGTTTATTGCAAACTTGTGAGATTTATAGTTATGTTATAAAAAAGGATGAGATGAAGCAAACCGTGGTTTCAATTATTGAGAAAATACAAGTTTATGTAAATAATAACAAATTAAAAAAAGAAAAAAAAGAGGAAGATTGTCATTTGTATCATGAACATGTGTTTGAATTAAAAGATGAAAGTGAAAAAAAAAACATGTGAAGTTTACCTCCAAAAGAAATAAGATAAAGTTGTTATGTTATATTATTGTTTTATGGGTTGTTATCATCATGTGAAGTATTGTAGTTGGGAAGAATGTAGGGGGTGGAACAAGGGAAGGACATAGAGACTAAATTATGTTTATTGTAGTTATAAGGTATATGTGTAATGAATGTAATATATGTAATTAATGTTATTGAAATAATTGAAAAGAGATAATATACCTTAATGAAATTGTAGTGTGAAATTATTTTTCCAACATGTAATATTTTTTCTATGTAATATCGAAGTCTTTCTTAAAAAAAAATTTCACAATTTATTTTCTGTTTTGACTGAAGAAGTAAAGGTAGACACTTCTATTAACAAAAATAAAATAATAGTGATGACCCAAATAAATAAATTTATATAAATATTAATTAAAATAATTAATTTATAAATTATTATTTCAATAATTTATGATTAAGATTAATAGAAGTGAATAAATATATCCAGATCAATTCACTATTTAGGGTTTCAATAGGGTTTCATTTTCAATTGTTGTTATACAAAATAATCAATTTATCAATATAATGTCTCACATCACACCCATTTATACCAAAACTAGTAAAATTCTAACTTATTTTGCTAAATTTAATCACCTTGTTCACACTAATTAACCAAATTTTTAAATAACCCTTACTTGATCTGCAATTTATTTGTCTCTTTCACACCAACTAACCAGAATTATACAAGATTCTAAATGTGAAAACTAATAGAAACAAATAACACAACTTTAATTAATAATAATATAAAATGTCAAAATACACCACATCAAAACATAAATGGATCACATCAAAGGAGGAAGAAATATCAAATGAAAACAGACACCAAAGAAAAACAAAAATGCCTAACAAGCAACAAACATTACCTATTGCACTTCAAAAACTGATTCCTACATTAACTTAACTTTCCTTTTATGTAAAACATAACCTTTTTCTAACATCCAAAGAATATTTTTCTATTATAAACAGAACTACATATTTACCTTTTAAAGCACCTTTTTAGCATACTATGTTTTTTCTAAAATATTTTATCTTTTAAATATTTTTCAACATCAAATTGAAGCTTCTATTCTTAAATACATAGAAAATATGTATTTAATTACTGCAATAATATATACTTATGTGAAAACCTAAATTCTAAAAAGAATGACAGCTTCCTTAGTTGCGGGTTTAACAGAAATTGGTTAACAATAGAGATAATTTTTTTTAATAAAATTTTTAGCCATTAGAAATTAAAATAAATACATCAATATTTTATGGTACTGAAAATTTAATTAAGCATTTTCTAATGACAATGTATGTTGCGTTTGAAACTAATTTTTAAAAGCTGATGTACAATTTTATTGATACAAAGCTTATGGCTTTACTCGTTTTCTATTAGAAATGTACTCAATTGAACATGAGATTTCATTCATCAATTTACTTTTTATGTATTTATTTATTTATTTTACATGAAAATAAAACTACTAATCACATTAATTTAATAATATAAAATTTAATCGCAACAAAAAATTAATAATATGAAATATATGTGATTATTAGTTAGGGTAACTCCAGTGCATCTTTTCTCATTTTTCCCATTTCTTTGGCCTAATAATGCATAAATTATTCATTTTGTTGTTCAAATGGCACTATTATTAGAAAATACAAATATATAAATGAGTGTGTGAGGTGACCTACCAACAATGATCAATCGAGACCATTGAACATGGAAAAAAGCCACATAACTCATTTCTTTTAAAAAAGTGAAGTTAGAAGATAATTTTATACTGGAGAAATAATCGCTTAGTGGCAGAGACACACTAGAGAGTTGATAAGTTAATTATTAATTAATAACAATATATAACAAATCAAATATCACATTAAGATGGAAATTTTGAAATGAAATTTATTTTTTGTTGTTGTGGATCTTGCCATGGCTCTTTCAGTTTTTCTTCTGCTCTCAATCAGCATCTGTTTCCTCGTTTTTTTCCAAGATCTTCTTCTCTCTGTTAACGCGCAATCATTCAATCTTACTCAAAATTCAGTTACGCCGATAAACTACGATCTCTACCATTCCAGGTAACTCGTGCTATTACCCGATCTACCTTTTTCAGCTTCCATAGGTTCCAATTGCGCCTGTTTTTAATTTCGTGATTGAATTGGAAATTAGCAGTCTGATTTTTGTTTTCATTGCTTGTTTTGTTTTAGTAGTGCAGATCACGTGTTATTCCACCTTTAAAATTAGGAATTAGGTTCCTTTTTTTTTTTTTTGTGAATGAATCTGAAGGACGCTTTTAATATGTGGTAGTTTTCCTTGCGTATTGCACTTGTTTTTTTTTTTTGTGTTTGGCGAGGAATTGACAAATTATATTTGATTTTGCAAACGTGTATGCTCTTAAAGCAAATTAACATTAAAATTCAGTATAAGATTTTTGATCCAAAGCAAAAGTTACCTGCAGTTACTCCAACTCAATGAAGTTTAGACTCAAAATGATTCCTTAAAGGGGAATCAAACCTGCAAATATTTATTTTAATTCTTGTTAACTGGTACTTTTAGACGATCTAGAGTCAATCTGAACATGTTTCTTATTAGATTTTAGATTTTAGGTACTTACTTTCTCAATTATTAGGCTCTTATTGTGCTTATGAATTACTGTTTGCTGGTGAAGCAATGTTTTTGAAGCTATTTGGCCAGCTCATTTGATTTTATGAAATTGTTTATTTGTTTGCTGAAACCTTTTGTGGGATTCTGCAGTGGCAATTTGATGGGGGAGATCAGGGCCTTGGTCCACCGTCACCCGAATAAACTCACTGTGGGTCATTTATGGTTATCTAGAGCGCCTATTGCGTGTCTCAGTTTTCTAGTATGCATAATTCATGTATTTGATGTTTCTAACTAGATGGAGACATTTAAAGCTGCAAACAAAGGCTATGGTTCTGAGATTACTGTGGTTACTTTTGGCAAGGAAAATGAAGAGAGTAATAAGAGGTCAAAGATTCGGATTCTACTTGTAAGTTTTTTACATTCATTTGTCTTAATGGTAAAAATTTCATGTGACAAGTGATTTAATATTGTAAACGATTGTATGCAAGACGTTAGATTTTTTTTTTTCAATCGTTCAAAGGGGGGAATTAAGATATAATATAATTACGACTGGATGTGTTCACATGGAGAAAGCTATAATTTGGCATGTAGTGGATAGTTATCTCAAATTGGTTATTCTGGTGTTTTTGACAGATGATTCCTTGTCTTCCAGAGTTTTGGGCAGCATGGAAGGGAGCTGATTACCACAGAACTTGCTTTAAGGATTTTGTCTATCTTAAGTGAAGAAAAACTTCTACCCAGCATGGATCATGCTTCCTTAGACAGTGTACTTGACAAGCTTGTCATAAAGGTTAGTTGAAATTTCTAGCATAAGTAACTGATGGTAATTATGAAATTCATCATTCCATCCGAGGAAATTGACTTTGATTATCAGTATGCCAGTAAAGTTTCTGAACACTTTATGAAGTATTAAATATCTTTCCCAGTTGTTTCGCACTTTGTACTATCCAGGCATACTGCGTTACATTTCAATATTTAATTTTCAGCTAGGCAGAATCATTATAATTTTTAGGTATCTTCCATCCATATTTTGATGTTTTATACTTAGAGATAGTTAGTTATGGATTAAAGAAGTAGGAGTTATTCTATGTTTGTTACAATTATAAAATCCGTTTTTTTAAAAAAAAGTTTATTTTTATAAGAAGCTATTCAAAGTAGTTTTTTCTTTTAACCATATCTTGTAATCTTTTCTATAAAGTTGAAACAAATGCAAGAAAAACATTTAACAGTGTTTTTAAGAAATTTAGAATATCTTTAGTTATATCTTGAAGTTAGTTTATGAGAGAAATTCAGATGTGTTAGTAGATAAAGTAAAAGGAGAGATATAGTATAAATATAATGCTGGCACCTATTTATTTTCAGGTGGTTCCAATGGAAAACCTGAATGGCCGCAAAGTTGTTGAAGCTGGAGATCTCTGTGAGAGAAGAAACGGTATGGCATTTCTCCTTTATAACCTTTATGTATAATAATTGACTCGCTTTGAAAAAGCCTGAGTTTGTGTTATGTAATGCGCAGGTAGGGGAGTTGATCTCAATCGAAATTGGAGTGTAGATTGGGGCAAAAAGGAGAAGGTTCATTTTGCGTCTTCAATATCTTAGTTCATTATATAAAATATTGTTATTGGTTCTTTTCTTGTTTCCATTATGGACTTGTGGAGTATAGTGCATGCTGTGGCATTGAAAGAGGGGCTCATTTTTGGTTGTCTGCCTGTCAATCTATGCACTGATCACTTTCTTCTCCAGAAATATATCATATGTTTAATATTTTTGAAGCGTCTTTTTTTTTTCATTTTTATTGTTCTCAAATCCATAGGACTATGATCCATATGAGGAGAATCCTGGAATTGCTCCATTCAGCGAGCCTGAAAGTCAAATTATGCGGAAACTTGCCATATCTTTTGAACCACATCTATGGGTAAATGTGCACTCGGGAATGGAGGTAGGTTTAGTTCATTTTTCACCTGTCTCTAAAAACAAAATGATTGTTTCCTTAGATTTCTTATCCATATCTGTGCTTTTAATTCAAAATCTGCGTTATATAACCCTGTCAGGAATTCTATTGGTATTATGCATCAATTTCTTTACTTTCTTTCTTTTATTTCATGGCTCAAATATATAAATCTACTGATCCTAATTCTTATTCAGTGCTTAGAAAACCCTTGTAGCTTACACGCCACTGTGCTTTTTTACAACCTCATGTTCATTACAATTGTATCTTTCTAATGCTTTGAGTTTTTCAAGAATTAACCAGTTTGAGCTAACATGAAAAAGTAGCTCTATAGATGTACAAAGCAAGTCTCTGGCTCAAAAGGGACAACTGAAATCTCTTTGACTTGATAGTAGTTCCAACTTTATTTTTTATTGTCTCAGTCCCAGCACAAGCCTATCTGCATATGCGAAGGGAAGACAATGTACAATCATCCTCTGCCGTGCCTTTGAAAAGCGAGGAACCTTTGCCACTGGAATATTCTAGTTTTTTTTTCTCACTCCCCATGCAAGCTTCAAATTTGATCCTTCATCTAGGGAATCACGTGCACTAGTACTCTTGTACTATTCCTCTTCTTTAGCAAACTATTTTCTTGAAAACCTTCTCATTTTTTGAAGCATGAAGTTTCAATAAACAGGAATCAAGGTTAAGCTTAAGGATCCGTGGAGATTTGTCATATTTTTCTACAGCCAAAAGTTGTGATGGAAAGTCTTGATATTCTCTTTTGCCTAACCTTAATTATAGACAACCCACCAAGATGCACCAACTCAGTTCCAAAAGTCTTGATACATTATAGACAGTACGTTACTTTGACTGCTTTCTTCTGCTCATTGGGTTAATGACTAACATGGGCAGATCCATGGGGTACATGCCCCAACTCAGTTCCAAATTTCTGTAATACTAACATATTGGTAGATTGTTATTTAAGCCTCACTGTCTTTAAAACTTTTCCCCCATCATGTTAATGTCTTGCCCCACTACCCCAAATTTCTGGGCCTTGTCACCAGCTCGTAATTGTATCATTTACTACAATTGTTTTGGTTGGTATTATTGCTGCTTTTACATTATTTGACTTTGATAGTATATTTACTTATATGGGCAAAAGTGTAGGTACATTATTTGTAATTTAGTTTACATGATAAAGAACCAATATATCACTTCATATGACACTTTTTATTATCCTTTTTCCTCCCCTCTGTACCTGTAGGCTCTTTTTATGCCTTACGATCATAAAAACACAACACCAGATGGATTGCCATTGAAACGGATGAAAGCGTTGCTTGAAGAAGTAAACCATCTTCATTGCCAAGAGCGCTGCATGATTGGGTCTGGAGGAGGTTCAGTCGGGTCCGTTGATTTTTATCTGAATTTGATTTGGACTGTTGCAAATTTTTGCAAGGCAATTGTTTGTATTTTATGTATCTGTTTTCTTCTGTTAACTATCTTTGTTGGAAAATAAGTGCACCTTTGTGTCCAGAACTGACTTCTGGTAGAAGTTGTTTTCTTCTGCCATCTGTTCCTGGTTCACAAGTGATGTCCATTTTCGGGTTTTTTATGAACAGAGGAGAAAATTGACCATTGCAGTTTTAAAAGTTTAAATTGTAAATTTCGAAAGTACAAAGTACACAGTCTGTACAATACCTCAAATTTACGGGTGTTGAGGTCGTCAAATGTCATTCCTTCCTCAGAGTTTTGAACTTGCTTATCCAGGTATTTTGCACACGGGACAGCAACTGATTTCATGTATGACGTTGTAGGGGTACCGATGGCTTTCACCTTTGAGGTTTGTCTGCCGAATTCCTTCCCTTTTTTTTCTGTTGGACTTTTCACCTTTGAGATTAGGTGGTGTCCTTATCTCTTATTGTATTGACTGGCAGATATATGGAGATGGAACAGCTTCGTCAAGAGACTGTTTCAAAATGTTCAATCCCACCGAACCTGCTGCCTACAATGTATGTTACTTTGACTAAGAAATGATCACTCTTTTCCTTCGAAGTGTTTTCTGTTCCTTTAATCGAGTTATTCTAAAATAAATGAATAGATGAATAAAATAAATATGTTTAATTTACAATTAAGGTGAGGGAGAGAATGACCTAAAAGGCTGACTAGCAGCTATAAAGTTCATGTACATTTTACCCTCCAGATCTCACTAGGTGGGAGAACAATTATGATGAGGGAGAGAACATCTTGAAAAAGTGGGACAACAATGATTCTAATATTTTATATTGTCATTTTCAGAGAGTTCTCAGTGAATGGTCTGCGACATTCTTTACAATTTTCAAATTGGTGCCGCACCAGCTCGGTGCAAAAGCGTCTATTTTGAAACTGGAAAAGTTGGTATCTATAGATGAATATCTAGACGGGTATTTGATGGAGAGGAGAAATAGATATGGAAAGAAGATGGAGGTGCTTGAGCTTGGAATGCAAGAAATAAGAACATATTTTAGGCTATTTTTATTATCTTCAGTGTTATTATTGTTCATGTTCTGTTCTAGAATTTCAAAAAGCAAGTGTAGACCAATTGTTTCTGCTATTCCTCTCTAAAGTTAGGTCGTAGGTTAAATTGTATATCCAATTTTGAGAAAAAAAAATTGTAAGTTCAATTGTTGTCTGTAATACTATGTAATGCGAGCCTTTACTTTCAGGCTGTATAATCTAATTCTTTATTGCGCCAAACTCATGGACTAATCAGTTTTGTTATACACGAATGTAAGGTGTGTTTGTTTTACTTGAATTTGTATCTTTGTCTTATGGCTTAATGGCACACTTCATTATTTAACTATTGTCATTTTACAATCATCCAAGATTTTATTTATTTTTTAATTCTTATCTAAATTTTACAATTTTTATATATTTTACCTGTCTTTGAAATTTCTAAGAGAGTGACGACATGTTATAGAAAGTTTAAAAAAAATTCAACTAGTTTTGAAAAACTTGATTTCGTTTTGTTTTCAAGTTTTTTTTAAACAAATCACTATTCTGTTGAAAATTTAATAGATTATTAAAATATCAAAAAATTGAAAAGTTTGATGATAAAAAATTCATGGAAAAGGGACTTAATTAATGAAATTCACAAAAATAATAATATTGAAATAGTAAAACATACAATTAAATCTTATATTGGGTTACAAACGCACAGATAGTATATTTGGTAAACCGTCGAAATAAAAAAAAAGCGTGAAAGATTGAAATACTTGTTTCACAGTTTTATTCTAAGGAATGTGTGAAACTTAATTTGCATTGTTAGGAACAAATATCCAGACATGCTAGGAGTGAGGTTATTGATATGTAAATTAAATATATTTATTCATCAAATTTCCCATGAAGAAATTGCAAGAGTACAGGTGGGAATGTTAATGAGACACATACCCACTCACAATCTTCCCATTTTCTTAATTAGAATTAAGTGAAATCTCACATTTATGAACATGAAATATGCATTTTAACATATAATTTTTACTTACATCAGTGTATGATACATAAATCCCAAAGATTGATATACATTGGTACAACATTATCGAAGCCACCAATTTTTTATGCGTTCCATGTGATTTCCACAAATTCATTTCTGTTTCAGGCACTGTTGGAGCGTCCATATTCAGAATGATACTGCCCAATCACACCTGCTGTGAAGAGGTAATGCTAGTCTAGAATAGGACTTGTGATTTTATTATTACATTAACCTGAAAGATTAGAATATTCATCATAATTTGAGCTTTCCAAGTAAACACAGTAAAACAAATATAACAGACTCATTGCATAAATGTATCAACATACAACAACCACTAAGCATTAATAAGAGCCAATTTCAGACCAATTTTACACATAATGCCGACCAATTTCATGGTTTGGAACCAAATCCATAATGCAGTTACTAAGAATATATTAATTTCAAAATCAAAATTAAAGTCCCGTGACATGAAAATTTAAGCCTAGGCTGCAAGTTAGCTAGCACTAACCTTCAGAATTATAACCAAGGTGAGGAAATTTGATTTTGTTTTGTCTTTATGAAAGTATGTGCTTAATTTAACTATGATTTCAGTGTCTGCTTCATATATCTAAGTGCAGACCGCAGCATTGCTCTAGCTTTTCTATCCGGAGTGCACCCAGATGTGACCATTTCTTCATACACGCCTGGAACCTGAAACCAAATTTTGCAGCTTAGTTTGTGTGAGAATTAAGTCACAAATAAACTAATAAACAGGATAAACATTTCTCTCCAAAGTTGCTATTATTTTTCTTCATCACACTATCATCCATGTTAGGGATAATGTGGAACATAATGGAACTTAATCTCCCCAAAACATGGCAAAGTAACCAAGAGCCAAGTTAATTTATATGTTGAAATCATGTTATTTACATTGATTTATTAATTCATCTAAGTATAGGGACTGCAAACCAACACAGAAGAGAACTACAGTAAAATATCAACTTCCCATTCTAACAATATACTATGGACAAAATATATCTATGATAATTTTCTTTGAAGAACATGGACAGCAAAACTAATGTTATAATGTTATGTACCTTTTGGAACTTTTCACAACGAATCAGAGCTTTCATAAGTGTGGTATAAGTAACCACATCAGGTTCAATGTTCTGCAGTTAATATGAACAAATAAATCAGTACTTGACCAAAGACACAAGTCAAAGACCATATAAAAGGGTATAGCCATAAAGGAAGAAAAAAATAAAAAGAATGTTAGAAAAGCATACATTTTCTTTCATGTATTGCAGCACAGCAAAGGCTTCAGCATCCCTTCTATCTTCACCAAATGCATTAATTAATGAGTTAAGAGCTAAAAGACTGGGTGTCAGACCCTCAGTTGTCATCAACCTGAATGAGTTTACTGCCAGTTCAGACAAACCCTGCAAAATTTTAGCCAAATATTTACCAAATTCATTTCTTAACCAATCCATTCATTAAATATGAAATTGTGGACAAACATATGGTGCACTTTCAGGCTGCTCTCTTTTCCCACAGTTAGTGCTTTATGCTTTTCAATGGAAGAAGAATAAATAACCACTGAATTTCAGAACGGAAAAATACAATTGATGTCAGCGCACCACAATTTAACATCAGTTTTTCTGAAGAAAAAAAAACTATCAATGCAAAGTTACTAGGTTCAAAAGAGGTTTCATGGTTTCAATTGAGTGATTTTGACACAGTACAAAACAGAGAGCCGGGATAAGACAAATGAAATTTTAGCCTCCACTCAAGGAAAAGGTAGCCTAATGAAAGATTAATATTGACGTCAAAGCTAGTAAGGTGCAAACAGTTCAACTTAAATCAGTTCATAAACGACACAATCAGCATATAGGTGTAAACATCACAGACCAGCAAATATTAGATTAGCAAGCATTAAATTACTTGCAATGACAGTTATAGATAGACTCCGCAGAATAATGTACATACCTTTTGTGCATAGGCATTGATTAGAGCATTATACATGGCTGAAGTAGGCTTGAACCCCGTGGATTTCAAGACATCCAAACACTCGATCGCATCACTAAATCTCCCTGACTTTCCATACACATCAACCAGAGTTGTATAAGTTATTGAATTGGGTAGCAATCCCTGACACTGCATCTTGCTCAAAAACTCACTCACTTGTTCCCACCTCTGCTGCTCCCCCATACAGTTAATCATAATATTATACGTAGTTATGCAAGGCGAGAATCCCCTCTGCTGCATTTCCTGGAACAATTCCTCAGCCTTATCATGGCGCCCCGACTTACAATGAGAATCGATCAGCGTGTTCCAAGTAACAGTATCCGGCTGAATCCCCTCCAACAACATCCTCTCAAACGTTGCCATTGCATGATCAAGACGATTATACTTTCCAAACGTATCAATCATCACATTGTAAAAATGCCTATCAGGCTTCACACCACTGCTCTTCATATCCTTTAGAACTTGAAAAGATTTCTGCCACTCTCCTTTGTCGCGATAACCCGCCAAAATTCTACTATAAACAAACGAATTGGGTTGCACATTGCTGGCTTCCATCTCCTTCAACACAATCCTCGCACTCTCCCACCTCCCAGCGTGAGCATAGGCGTCAACCAACAAACTATAAGTTTGCTCATCAGGCATAACACCAGCTTTCTCCATTTCAGAGACAACAAACTCTGCATCTTTAAGCGAACCCGTTTTCACGTAACCTTTAAGCAAAGCATTGTAAGCTCTAGTTCTCGGTTCCAACCCATTCTCTCTAATCTCCTCAAACAACGCTTCAGCCTCTTGCGTCCTTCCCGAATTCCCAAGCGCCAAGATAACCGCAGCAAGCGTCGAAGGTTTAGGGTTCAAACCGTTGCTCTGAGCCATGGCCAGAAAACGCAAGGCGCGTGTTGGATCACCAGCTTTCGAGAACCCCAAGATGATGTCGTTCATCAGGTGGCCGTCCATTTCGATTTTGTCGCTCTCAATCTCCGAGTAGAGCTTCTGCAGAATAGGAGAGTCCACGCGGTTGGAGCGCGTCAGGTACTGAATGATGGAGCTGTAGTTCACGAAGTCCGGTTGGTAACCGTCGCGCCGCATTTTGGACATCAGGTTGAGGGCTTTCTCAATGTCGCCGTTTCGCGCGCACGCGCCGATGAGAGCGTTGTAGGTGAGGGGGGTGAGGGTTTGGCGCTGGGAGAGTAAGAAGGCTTCGTAGAGTTTTTCGGTGCGGCCGAGAGCGTTGATTAGGATGGAGTAGAGGAGCTCGTAGGAGAAGCAGAGGTTGTGTTTCTGCAGCCATGAAACGACGCCGTATGCGATGTTGATGGAGGACGAGGAAGCACAGAGGGATTTGAGAAGCGCGTGCCAGAGTGGGGCCGGGACGGCGCGGTAGGACTCTGCGAGCTGGAACTCGATTGAGTTGAGGGACGTCGGAGGTGCCGACTCCGAGTCCGAGTTGGGGTCCGAGTCGGAGAGGAAGTGGAGGAGGGGAGTGAAGTCGTAGCGACGGCTGTGGAAGGAGAGGACGTCGTCAGGGCCTTCTTCCAGGATTATTGGTTTCGGGGAAGAGAATGTTATGGAATTTGCGGCAGAGTGCGGCGGCGGGAGGGCATGGTGGTGGTGGTGGTGGCG